>VOFD01001775.1_pt1 | contig 134933 bp, 179 predicted proteins | sample 5384101 | NCBI WGS metagenome assembly VOFD01 (sample SAMN12384723, study PRJNA508395) | human gut metagenome | isolation source: healthy gut C | host: Homo sapiens | reverse complement strand
CGCGCATCGTGTTCTTGCTTACACTACCGAGAATAGGACCGACATACCCGGCGGTCAGGTTACCTCCGATGACTCCGTATCTTTCGATAAGAGCAACACGTGCTCCTTGCCGGGCGGCGGCTACAGCCGCACATATCCCGGCAGGACCTGCACCTGCTACTATTACATCATAATATTTTGTATTCATTATCTGCTTGTATATGGACCGGAAATAGTCTTAACAGTCATTGCCCCGTCAGAATCTGTGATTGTCACAACTCTGTATTTGTTTCCTCCGTCGGTCACACGAACTACAATATGTCCATCATATCCCTTTACTCTCGCAGCCTCTGCCGCCGTAACCCGGTCGTCTCCTCCGCTGGGGCGATCGCCCTGCCAGAAGTTAGTGATAAACATGTCACACGCAGGGAGTGTTGTCTCCATCGAATTCAGTATATCGGTACGAGGATGACAATCTACCCACGAATTGACAACAATCGTTTGTGGATTGAGTGCTTTCAGAGCATCCACCTGATTGGTGTTGGTTACTCCGTGATGGTTAGCTTTCAACAGTTCCACCTGACCTACTGCTTTTTGCACAGGGTAGTTCGGCATCTTTCCACGCATGACTCGAACGTCCGTTATACTGAAGGTCGCCACCGGCAAAGAAATCAAAGTTACCATACGAAACTTTCATCACACAACTGGTTATATTCTCCGGCGGACAATTGTCACTGGAGGTAATGTTCTTACTGTTTTCGTATGAAATCTCCGAGAGTTCAGGGAATGTCTTCTTTGTGGTAGTGCCCGAACCTGTCCAGATCTCTCCATTTACTGCCACGTTTTGCACCTTTGCAGTAGGGTACTTTGCAGGATTATACTTCTGAACGATCTGATTATTCGCCCCTGCTTTGAATATCGCAGCATCAAACTTTTGATTGGCGACATGCCATTTCACTGCATTGATATAGTTGCTGCAACTTGGAGCATTGTCTGCCATTGTCGCCATGTTGAACGGATAGTTATAATCGGGATAGCCACGATCAAGAAGCGTACCAATCTTGAAATTGTCGAAAATCTCGGCAAAACCTATCAACGAATAAGTGTCGGAGTTGGAAGATTTCGGCAAGGAAGAAGTATAACCGCCGAAGTGGTCATTATGAAAGTGGGTAAGTACGGCATAATCAATCGTACTGTTACCTGTCCATACCATACACTTACGAATGTAATCAGTTATAATCTGTGAACCACGGGTAGAAGTCAGAGTCGGATCCCAACGACTACGGATACCGGTATTGGTCGTATTACTATTAGAGTTGGTCGTAACACTCGAACTTGCGGCATCGATAAGCATTTGCGTACCATCCGGGAATATTACAAACATGCTTTCACCGGTAGTCGTATTGATGAAATGAATATCCATCACACCCTCCTGCCGGGCAGGAATCGTTTTACCTACCTCTATTTCAGTGGCAGCATCTTCCCCACCTCCATCCGGACGAATCAAAAATGAGTGAGACTCATTGGAGCTGCATCCTACAATCGCAAGGATGAACAGACTAAGTATAAATATTAACCTTTGCATGCTATATGAAGATTTAAAAACATCTCTCCGCCTTCAATGCTGACGGCAAGACGAATATAATTACCAAAATTTGAATTTACCTTTATAATATGTTGGCCAAGTCCTTTGAAGATTACAGGCTCACTACCGTCGTCAGCCCAATGTATACCGTCTTGCGATAGTTGTACACGACCTTCGAATACGGGATCTCCTTCTATTTTCTCAACCATAACAAAGAATATAGCCTCATCTGCCCAACCAGCCTCGTAAGGATGAGTAAAGAAAGTACCTTTAAAGAACTTCTTTACCTCAAGATGGGAATCATTAAACATTTTCATATATTACATTCCTCCTTTTATTCTTGTGAAACAACAACAGAATCTATATAAAAAGAATACACGACGATTGGTATCAGTACCCACCCAGAAAAGAGGATTGATAAGATTGTCGATGCGTCCATATCCATCAACGGTATCGGCTGCAATGCCACGCATATCCCAAATTTTGTCCTGACATTGGAACTCTACATATTCACGAAGCTCTGTGTCAAGTTTCAGACGCATGTATTGCCAATTGAGTTTACAGTCGGTCTCATTGTAAATGAGTTTCTGATGACCATCTTTCAAATCCTTGAATCCATCGTGGTCGCCATTAGGATAACGGCGGCCGAACCACCAGGGATCGACTCCCCTCTTACACCAGTCTCCGTCAAGTCCATAAGCCCAATCGCGGTCGGTTATGTCTTCATTGGAATGTTCATACTGCCACTTCTGCATTAATTTGCCATCTACTGCATTGAGATAGCGAATTCCTACATGGTAACGTTTTCCACCCTCCTGTACATCGAATCCCATACCAAAAATCGCGGATGGAACTCTCATGCAAACCCGGTTGCGGACGGTCACCGCCATCCACCACATCCTGCTCCGCCGTGTATGTAAACCAACATTCTATCTGCAAATATTTGCAGCCCGGACGAGAGAACGAAAGCCGCTTAATGGCATGTCCCAGACAACCTTCCGCCGGAATCTCCGTATAAGGAGCGGCAACAGGTCTTGTCGAAAGTTTAAGAGAGTAAGTGCCGGACATTGCCCCGTGAGTGCCCGGATACCTGAAAGTAGCAGAACTAAGCATGACCGGTGGCCACTGGTCTTTATTGACCAATGTCTTGGGAACATCAAAATCGGGATATTCCGTAAAGTTAGGCATCAATGTCATCCAGCCGTTAAAGCCGGTGTTGAATACATCATAGCTCAACACCCTTTTCAATGGTTGATAGCGACTGCGCAATAAAATTTCTCCAATGCTCATAATATCATTTATTTAATAAAGTTAGTACCCTGGATTTTGAACAAGTTTGCCATTCATTATCAATACATCATCACTTGGCAACGGCCATAAATAAATCTTCTCATCATACTTACGTTCACCATGCTGGACGATATAGGTTCCGTCGGCCATCGCTTCAAAAAGAAGGAAATCCGTCTTTGTCAAATGTCGGAGTCTCCGGCCAAAACCAGTTGCCTGCCGCAAAGTATTCCTTTGCCCTGTTGGCTGTACGGGTAAATCCGTACATATTGTGTCCGAAAGCATTTTCAAACTGATGCCAACGAAGCAAGTCGAAATAGCGCGCAGTTCCCATGCAAACTCCACACGACGCTCACGACGGAGCACTTTGCGCAATGCTGTCTGATCGGTTGTCGTGATGGACGGATAGTCGTTGGTTTGTGTACGGGTGGTGCCATAAGCACGGGCACGGACATCATTGATGCAAGCAAGGACAGTAGCGTCAATCTCCCCCAGTTCAATCTTAGCTTCGGCATACATCAACAATACATCGGCATAGCGCATGAGAATGACGGGGTTGTCGTTATACAAAGTAGTACGCCATGATTCTTGCGCGCCTTTGCGCAGGCAACAACCATTGTAAGCACAGTTGGAAGCATCCGAACCGCCTTTGGAATCTTTTGTTTGTAATCATGCGATTTTGCGTATAGTCCATTACTTCGAGTGCGTTTGGCGCAGGGTTCCACTCAATACCATAGATACGGCTGCCGGGAGCTGCAAATGTTTCCAGGCAACGGGGATCGCGGTTGGCAAATGGATCGTGAGGATCAAAGCCACTGCCCGGTTCATCAATCGTCTTGCCATTCGTCATTTCGTAGACAGCAAGAAGTTCCCACGAAGGTTGTGCATTATGTGTACCGCCTGCCGTACGGGCAATAAAAAGAACCGATAGCCTGTGTAGTAGGCTGACCGTTTTCATCCAACTCAAGGTCATTTGAGTGGACAACAGAGAAGATAACTTCTTTGCTTCCTCTTGTCTTGTCGCGGAAAAGCTCTCCATAATCAGAGGCTAAGTCATATACTCCCAGATCCATACAGTCTTGCGCAGCCTTTGCGGTGGTCCCATAGTCGTGCTGATAAAGAGCGGTACGAGCCTTGTAAGCATAAGCCGTTCCTTTATCCACACGGGTGACGCCGCTATTATTATTTGCGACCGGCAAATTTTCTGCAGCATAGTCATAATCTTCATAAATTTGTTTCAGAACGACAGCTTTGTCGGTACGCCCCATCTCAAATGCTTCCTCCGGAGTAATCGAAGTCAGATAGAAAGGAACATCTCCCCAAAGAGTAATCAAACGTGAATAAGCAAACGCTCTGAAAAACGGGCTTCGGCACGAAGCGTATTCAATTCAGTGGTGGAATATTCGCCTTCAAGTTTGTCGAGTGCCTCCAAAATCCGGTTGGCACGACTAATGTTCTTATACGTGTAACTCCAAACAGTCTTGATATTAGGATTACTTGTAGAAGACGCATTCAGTGAACCTGCTGCAATGGTATAAATGTTGGTTCGTTGCGCCCAGTCATCCGTATTACGGTCCAGCGTCCAGCCTTCTTCTATAACAAAGAAAGTACTGCGATAAAAAATCGTTCAACGAGATTCGAACTTCCTCCGGTGACGAAAACCAGTTTTCACTGGATGCAGCTGAAGGAGGATTCAGATCGAGGTTCACACAAGAAGTTACAGATAGAAGAGCTATCATGCAAATCGATACATGTATTTTTTTTCATATTATGTAATTTTTTCATACTCCATTAGAATTTGATATCAACTCCAAACGTATAAGTGCGTGTGATATAGGTAGAAGCGCCTGCTTCAGGGTCCCATCCCGAAAGATAACTATCAAAGCAGTATGGATCATCGATATTGACGTACACCCGAAGTCCCTTGATTCCGACTTTAGAGACGATTTTTTTTTAGGAACTGTATAGCCAAGGTTGATATTCTTTATACGCATATAGGCACTACTCTTGAGCCAGTAATCCGACATTTTGTAGTTGTTGTATTCACCACCCTGATGGCTCAAGCGGGGATAGCTGGCTGCTGCGTTCTGCTCTGCAGTGTTATATACACTCCAATAATTACGGCTGCCATTGTCGTTCAGAAGAACTGACGGAGCCGGAAGCCATTGTCCCTGCATGGGGCGAATCATACTTTCGGTGAGGCGTGAAAGTTGTTTTCCGACACCATTGAAGAGTAGAGAGAAAGAGAGACCTTTCCAGCCCAAACTAATAGAACCTCCATATAGATAGTGTGGCAATGAGCTACCAAGCACTACGCGGTCGTATGTCTCATTGATAATTCCGTCAGGAGTGCCGTCCGGACCGCTGACATCTACATATTTCACATCACCCGGTTTGGTAGAAGCCGAAAGCAGAGCGCTTTCACTGACTTCCTCTGCGGTCTGGAACAAACCTGCAGTCTTATATCCATACCATGAGTTATATTCTGCACCTTCAGTAATAATGGTACCATCACTGTTAAACTGTTGCTTGCCGTTAAGATTATCTATAATAGACTTGTAATCAGAGATATTAAAACTTACCGCATAATTTACATCTCCGATACGGTCAGACCAGCCGAGTTTCACTTCCCAACCGCGGGTGTGCATTTTACCTACATTCCTGTCAGGTGCCGAGTAACCAGTAAACGACGGGATTGCCACCGACAAGAGCATATCTGTTGTTTTCTTATAGTAATAATCTGCACTAAAGTCAAGACGATTATTAAAGAAAGCGGCATCCACACCTATATCCCAGCTCTGTGTTTTCTCCCAATGGATATTCTCATACGCATAATCCTGTTGTGCGGCGGACATTGAGGATTGGGGCGTAGAGCCCGCACTGTCATACATAATGGCATTATTAAACGAAATGTATGTCTGATAAGGATAATTTCCAATCCGCTCATTACCGAGCGTACCGATAGAGGCACGGAACTTCAGATAGTTTATCGGGGTTATGTTTTGCATGAACTTCTCGTTAGAGATTACCCAACCAACCGATGCGGATGGGAAGAATCCCCAACGGTGATCCTTGTGGAAACGTGAAGATCCGTCTTCACGAGCATTGATCTGGAGGTAGTAACGGCTGTCGTAATTATACATGACACGGCCAAAAAATGAACGGTATGCATTCTGATAAGAATTACCGGCTACGGCAAGAGCATTCTTGTTCGCCAAATCAAGATAAGGGAAAGAAGACAAAGACATATCGTTGGTCGATCCCGACATCGTTTCATACGTATAACTATAATCTTCGTAACCGACCATGGCATTGAAGTTATGTACCTTGCTGAAGGTCTTGTCGTACGTAGCGATGAATTGTTTCTCCAATGATTTGATGTTACGGCGTTCTTCACTTAGCGAATTAGAAGTATATCCCGAAACATATCCCAGCATAACATCGGTTTCGTATGCATCGTAAACAGGTATGGCTTTTTCATCTCCTTGATCGAAACAGTTGCAACGGTAGGAGTCAGATTGGCAGTAATAGTCAAATCTTTTATAGGCTTATAGCTCAACGAGAATTTACCGGTCATTGTGTTGGATACAGTCTTCTTCTCTCCGCCTTCCAATAAGGCGGCAAGCGTATTGCTAAGACTGCCGTCTTTACCGGGACCAACACGACCATCCGGATAAAGTCCTAAATAAATGGAAGGATACATATAAGCTGCACGAATTGGACTACCGGAAGTCGGGTCATTTTTCGTAGCATAACGTACCGAGAAATCGATAGAACCGGAAAGTTTATCACTAATCTTCAGATTATTACGTGAACGGATAGAGATTCTTTCGTGGTTTGAACCTTTATAAATAGCATCGGCATTTTCGTAGGTAGCGGAAGTGTGGCTCTTGATTACCTTGTTTCCATACGTCATGGTCAAGTTGTGCTTATGGCGCATAGCGGTGCTCGAAAGAATAGCATCTTTCCAATCATAGATAGGATATTGAATGGGATCATACCTGTTGTTGGTAGCATAGTTGTCGATGTAGTCCTGTGAATAGTTGGCAAACTCACCTCCTGCAGGATTACCGGCATCGTTCCACGACCATTCATTATACATTGTCATGTAGTGATAAGGGTCGGTCAGGAATTTCGGAAATTCGGTAGGAGAAGATAAGGAAATCTCTCCGTTATAACCGATCGAAAGTTGTCCCTCGGTTGCCTCCTTGGTCGTTATCAAGATAACACCGGCAGCAGCACGGGCACCATAGATGGATGCAGAAGCCGCATCTTTAAGTACAGTAATCTGCTGTACATCCTCGCTTGCTATATTATCGAGGCTACTGACCATCATACCATCGACAAGGATAAGCGGACTCGAATCAGACATTGTTGTCACACCACGCACCTGAACCGTAGCACTCGCTCCCCGGCATACTGCTCGAACGGGTAACCGTAAGTCCCGAATCAGTCCTTGCAAAGATTGTGAAAGTTGAGACGTACTCTGTTTCTCGATAAGAGAACTATTGATTACACCGACCGCACCTGTAAGATCTTTCTTCTTTACAGATCCATAGCCGATAACAACAGTCTCCTCAAGTTGTACAGCATCCTCTTTAAGTTTCATATTTACTGCACTCTTACCATCCCATACCACAGTCTCGGTCACATAACCAAGATAACGAAATTCTATTGTATGGCCTAATTCAGCGCCATTGAGCGCATACTTTCCCGACATATCGGAAGTAGTACCCTTTCCATTGTCTTTATCGTGAATCACCACTCCGACAAGAGGACCATTGGTATCGCTAACGACACCCTTCATTACATTCTGTGCAAAAGCCAGATTGATTTGCAGGAAACATTCCAATAACAGGCTTAATATACTTTTTTTCATACTCTTTATTCTACGATTTCAAGCAATACATGTTGGTTATACTCTTTGATTGCCTCACCTGTTTCAGGGTTACTCGGATGTTGCGCTGAAAAACGTGTCTGACCACTTGCATGTGTCCAATCAATATATTTTCCGGAATATTTAGAACCACTAAGACATAAACGACCTGCCTGTCCAAATCTTAACACAATCTCATCCATATCCTTAGTCGTGGTAAATATTCCTTCGGCAGGGATATATGCACCATTGTTACTGGTATCGAGCAACATTCCAGCAAAGTTGTAGGTAATAGTCGCCGAGTAATTGATAGGTGCACCCGACAGTGTCTCTGTCGCACTTTCCTGAAGAGTCGAAGTCGGAAGAGCCGGTTTCCATTCCTCACCATCCTTGAACTCGATCATCCAGTAATTGGAACACATCGTTCCTAATTTGGTCACAAAATAGAAGTGAATCTTTGTGCCGGCAGGAATAATCGTACCTTTCATATCACCATAGACATACCAATAATCACCGGGAATAGCTCCTGATACATACGGATCACCATTACCACCCACGGCACGGCTGCATACGGCAGTCTGCGCTACATAACCTGTCCGGTCACATGCCCAATACTCAATCTTACCACTTCCGGCACTCGGAGCAAGATACTTGCCATTGGTTCCCGGAAATACAGACTGGGCGTCATCATCAGCAAATGTTCCACTTGTGTTGCCGGTCAAACTTTTCAAGTCCCAGTCAGCCAAAATACCCGAGAAAGCATCTTGTACAAGAGTATAGGTATAGTCTGTATCATCCAGAATAGTTACCGTTACTTTAATTGTCCTTTTAGCAAATGTCTTGTTCTCCGGGAAAGTAAGTTTAATATCACATTCACCTACCCCATTTGCAGGAGAAACGGTCACATCCGCATCTGCACATACAGCCTTCCACTCCTTATCTCCAAAGACTTTGAACGAGGATTCTGTTGTAGTTGCGTCAATCGATTCGGTGATAGGACTGATGCCTTTCGGAACAATCATCTTTTGGGTAATAACCAGCTTTAGAGGAGTTACATCATCGCCAATGAAACGAATGGCACCGACACGTGAACTAGTCGATGAATTTTCAGAGACTTTGATTGTAAACTTAGTAATCTCACCTTGCGTCTCATACGAATCAACAACTGCCCAATGGCTATCACTTCCTTCGGTCTGGCAGTCGTTATTGACTCTGTAATAGACATTTGATGAAAGGTCAACGGTGAAAAGCCCACCTTCTGCTTCTACATCAAGTGTCTTTGCCGCGAGTGTCATATACGGATCATCCGAGTTATGACAAGATGCAAAAAAGCACAAGCGACACACTTGCAAACAATAACATCTTTAAATTCATTTGATTAGTATTTAGGGTTATTAATAATTGACTAGCTATACATTTTCAGACGTCTTGCATATATAATTCTGTATATCACATAAGCAAATATCATGGCAACCATCAGTACGATGCTTCCTATTACGATCCCTTTGACCGCAAGCGTCTTCGGATCGCCAACAATAAGCAGACCAATCAGCAAGAGCGCAACGACACCAATGGTGATACAGAAGCAATTAACAGCCAAATGTGAATAGATTAATACCGCTTTCTTCTCCTTTAATGTCGGTTTGCGATCGGCTTCAGAATCAGTATATTCACAAATAGCTTGATAACCATTGTCTTCATACTTTTTATATGCCGACCAAACTTCCATTATCGCAAGGATAAGTACGGGAAGTACACAACCGGAAACAGACTCTATAAGGCTTGGACTAATAACGGAGGCGGGAATTATGACGCGAGCCATAATACCAACGAACCAAGTAAGAATCATTGCGGTTATAAGTTGATTGCCTGTCAGCCGCTTCGAGAACAGTCCCCATATCGACGGAATATATAAAGGACACATCACCATTGTAAGAAGGGTTACTACTACCTTTTCGGCACCTCCGGCAAATGGTATTAACATCGACAAAGCGATTATCACAATTCCAAAGATAAATGTAAATAGACGTCCTACTTTTATACGCTTTTTCTCATCCGCTTGACGGTTTTTCTCTTTATGTCCCCAAATATCATAGGTATATACATTGGCATACACATTCAAAATGCCCGAAACATTGCTCAATGTGGCCGATAACATCGCCGCCAACATCATGCCGACCATTCCTTTCATGAGTACAAGTTTGCTCATATTCACATAAGCGTGTTCACCGTTGAAAGTCATTGTAGTTGTATCCAAATCAAGCGCAAGTCCGGGTTCCATCACACGGTAAATCATGGTAGGAAGATACCAAATGAGAGGAGTGACGAGATAAAGAATTCCTATTAAATAAGTACTCTTTTTCGCATCTCTTGTAGTAGGTACGCTTATGTATCGCTGTACAAACGGCCAGTCGCCGCCAATCATGGACACATTGAGAAATACCCACAGTAAAAGCCACCCCCATGTATAGGTCGGAGATGTACCCGAGAAGAATCCCGGTATCTCATTTGCCTTATCAATAAATGCACTTACACCTCCAACTGCATTAAATGAAAGAGGTATCATAAATACAACCACGACCAGGGAGCACTCCAAACTGAATTACATCAGTCATTAGTACCGCAAGAAATCCTCCAGCAATGGTATATCCAAGAGCGATAGCACCAAGAATGAGAAGCGCCCACCAAATACTAAAGTAACCCGTCGGTGAATCGCCCATCATACCCGTACTTGCAAAAATACTGCCACCATCGACTTTAATTAATGCACACATCACAACCGCTACCGCATACAGAGACACTGCCGTATGCACCGCACGGGCTACAATCCCTGAAATCGTATAAAAAACTTACTGTACGGTGTCCAAACCGGATGGTGAGGAACTCCCCGGAGATTTGATACGTAGCTCCCGCCATTTGCCCGAGATCCATTTACCGACAATAAACGATGCTACGCCAAGACAAAGTGCAACGACTACCGCAACAAGTCCCGATTTATAAGCAACGCCTCCCCAAACGACAAAGGTACTTGCCGAGAAGATAGTCATGTAGGAAGAGACTCCCGACAGCCACCACGAAGAATTTCGCCCGGCAATAAACATATCTTCGGAGTTTTTAATTTTCCGGGACATCACAACACTCACGGCAATCAGTCCGAGAAAGTAGAGTAAAATAATAATATAATCTAACTGTTCCATATTCTTTATATAATTGCTCCAATTTTCTTCAATTCCTTTATGAGATTGTCAATATCAGCCTTTTGTACTGTCACACCTGCCTTTATACATTGTGCGGCTGCCACTCCTGCGGCTTGTCCTACCCCCATACAACTTGCCTGAACGCGAAGTGACGCAAAGGAGATCTTATCGGCACTAATACAGCGTCCTGCTACGAGCAGATTCGGAAAATCTTCAGCTATAAGAGCACGAAAAGGTACATACGCTGCTTTTTTAAGGAAAGTTACGCTCTGTTCCGCACCTGCTGCAACATGAATATCTATAGGATGTGCACCCCGTGATACGCTATCAGAATATTTATAAGCATTCACATATTCTTCTCCTGTAATAGTATGTACACCTTTGATACGGCGTGTCTCACGAATACCGGCATGTACAGCGACTGTCGTCACATAACTGTTTTTAAACTCCTCAAAGTTCTCTTTAAAGATTCGTGCTATTTTAAATACGTCTTCTCGCAAGCGACATTCCGCTGCGGTAAAATTTCTATTATCGATGGCATTTCCTGCAGTACGGGTTATATTAACTGTTACTTCACCCGGGCGAAGAGTGGTGCAAAACCAAGGACCTCCGAACTCAGGGATGCCAAGTGCCTCTTTCATTGCCAAAAGTTTCTCACGAACTGCAATGCAATGACAATTCTGCCCTTGTTTATTATGGTGCATGGCATCGATTATCATGGGCGAATCTGTATCCACGCCTCCTAATATAAAATAGGTGGAAAGAGGTTGCAGAGGTTTACATTCATCTGTTTGCATCGGAACGCCCGCCATAGCGGCAAGGTCACCATCCCCAGTGCAGTCGATATACATATCGGCACTGATGGCTTCTGTCCCATTCTTATTCTCAAAGAGGATACAGGATATTTTGCCGTCTTTTGCCTGGCAACCGCTTAAGTAAGAGTGCATATACATATCCACACCGGCTTCCAGCATCATTTGCTGGCATAAAAAGCTTGTAAAGCTCCGGATCAAAAAGCTACATTGCCAAGAGGTTTCTCAATGATACAGCCTCCCATCTTCTCCAGCCGTTCGATAAATTCCCATGGAATACCGCCTATCACCTTTTCATTATTATAGGTAAAAACACTCAAAGGAGTAACAAGCCCCATTGTAGCCATTCCACCTAAAAACCCATATTGTTCCACAATAGCTGTTTTCGCACCACTGCGAGCAGCTGCAATTGCCGCTATAAAACCAGCAGGTCCGCCACCACAGACAACTACATCATAGTTGCCCACAATTGGAACCTGTTTCGCAATTTCTATACTTTGTACTTTCTTGTCCATGCTCGTTTTTTATCCTTTAATTTAAACGTTGGTACCAAATTTATAATGAATCGTCTTAAAATCAATCATATATATTAATTATTACCGGTTCAAATAAGTGGTAAACTTTGATGTGCTTTCGACCGCACTTACAAGAAAAGAGATGTGTTTTCATAGTTTCTTTTTCTTTAGTTCGACATCATGTTGGTGTAACAAAGATAAAGAATGAGAGCTTGAAAAAAGTTTTTTCCTAACTCTTTTTGCCTGCAAACGATTGCGGGAACGTTCCCAAAATCTGCAAACGTTACAAAAGCATTACACAAAAGCAAATGGGATTCGTATTTTACTCCAATATTAGGATTTATTGTTTGAAATCAATATCTTTGCTTTGATTTAAACAATCATTCAACATGAAGTATATAACCATTAAAGACATCGCTCGGCATTTGTCAATATCCGTTTCCACTGTATCTCGTGCGCTGGGAGATGACAAGAATATCCGTAAAGAAACGAAAGAAAAGGTGATAGAAGCGGCTAAAAGATTGGGATATAGACCAAACCCTGTAGCAATCAACCTTAAATACGGACATACTAATACCGTGGGAGTGATAGTTCCTGAAATGGTTACGCCGTTTGCTTCACGAGTAATAAATGGAATACAAGAAGTACTTCACACCAAAAATATAAAGGTGATTATTGCAGAGTCCGGAGGAGACCCGGAAAAAGAAAAAAGAGAACCTACAACTGATGGAAGGCTTCATGGTGGATGGCATCATCATCTGCCTTTGCAGTTATAAAAAGAAACAAGGAGGAATATGCTCGTTTACAGCAAGCAGGAATGCCTATGGTGTTCTACGATCGCATTCCCTATGGGCTTGAAGTCCCGCAGGTAATAGTGGACGATTATATGAAATCATTCTTTCTCGTAGAAAGTCTGATCCGAAGCGGACGCAAACAGATTGTTCATATACAGGGACCGGACGATATTTACAACTCCATTGAACGTGTCAGAGGATACAAAGACGCTTTAGCTAAATTCGAATTCCTTTTGATAAGAATAATATGCTGATAAAAACCGGCATGACTTTTGAGGAAGGGAAAAAAGCTGCGGATATATTAGTGGAAAGAAATATTCCTTTCAATGCAATTTTCGCTTTTACAGAAACATTGGCCATTGGAGCTATGAACAGATTGAGGGAACTTGGAAAAAAAAAATACCCGAAGAAATCGCCATTGCCAGTTTTTCAGGAACAGAACTTTCCAACATAGTTTATCCCAAATTAACTACAGTAGAACCACCTTTGTACCAAATGGGAAAAAGCGCAGCCGAACTGATTTTAGAGAAAATCAAAGATCCGGCATCTCCCAATCATTCAATCGTGTTGGATGCGGAAATCAAAATGCGTGCATCGACGCCCAATAAATAACCGCCCTACTCAATAAAAAAGCAGGGCGATTTTCTTGTATCTACATTTCTATTCTTTTGGCAACATTGACAAAGGATATATTCTACTTGCATATTGAGACCACCAGCTATTTTCTTTATAAGTATTTACTGAAGTATCAGGCACATAGATCTTACATATTTTACTAAAGTTATATCCCAAATCACTACCTTCTACTGTTGGAGTTGCTACCGATCTAACAACAAGAGTCTCCATTGAATAATCAAAATAGAATTATAGTAAGAATTATCTTTTTCATGCTCTACAATTTCTTATAGCTTTAAGTTTTTAGATTCATTATTTTAAAGAAATAGAACTCTTATCATAATATCCTGTCGCAAATTCATAGGGATAGTTATCACCTCTAATCAATAACTGCTCACCTCCAGTTCCATAATCTGTCGTTTTGTCATGTCCCCAATGAACAAAACTGATATAAAGAATATAGTATTCTCTTTCACCTCCCAAAACTTCTTCCATGTATGGATGTTTAACAAGGTTGAGATCATTCTTATTTATGGAATAATCAACAGAGTGAATGCTTGTAAATTTACCCCTTTATATGTATAGTACCCTAATTTCCCATTTTCAAAAACTAAGTAATATGTATATGAACCTTTGTTCATTACATATGTTCCCGTACCAGACTCTAATTCATTCGCAGTAATTTGTTTTTCATAAAACTCATCTTTTTCTTCATCTTTGCTACATCCAGCAAACATTAGTGCAGTAATCATTAAGAACAGTAAACTCTTCATATTTGTTTTTGTATGTTTATAGTTTGTAAAGGAACAAATAAGTTTGAATACAATCAAATTTTTACTCTACTTTTCTGAAGATATTCAAAAACAAATATCAAAAGGCTCAAATACATTATTAATTATGAACATGTTGTGTATATATCTCCAGCGTATTGGATATATATAGCCAATGCGCAGGATATATATAGCCAATATGTAGCGCATATATATCCTGCGTGTAGCACATATATACACAACAAACAGCTATTACTTATGCAAACATGAAAGATTAAGTATAATTTTTCTTCAACAATGACTAATTTACAAAATATATCATTACCTTTGTCGCAAGAAATAGTTATACAGTAGAACAAACAAGCTTATATTTCCAATTTTAAAATAAACACTTAGACAAAATAAACATAATGATATGAAAGCAAATCCACTCTTGCCAATTAATGACTCTATATCAAATACAAACTATTCTAAAAACAATACTGTAATAATATACAGCAACAATAACAAGTCTCCCTGATTTGAACTACAATTCTATAATCTCAGTCTAACACATTATTATTAATATCTTTCCTTTTTTCTAGAAAGGGAAAGAAAAAACTTTTTTGTATGAAAAGAATTATTTTTAGTATTCTAATTGGATTTACGGCAATTAGTGTAAGCGCACAACTTATGCGGAGTGAAGAACTTGAAAAGTATGCCAAAGAAAAGTTTGGCGATAAGTGGGAAAAAATGCAGCAGCCAATATAGGCTCTCAATTATCATTGGATAAAAACAAATCTTTGACATACACACAGGTCATTGAGTGTGGAGAACAAACGAAAGAGAAATTATATATTACTCTTAATCATTGGTTTGTTGAGTCTTTTAATGATGCAAATTCTGTCATTCAGCTTAATGATAAAGACGCTGGGGTTATTATTGGCAAAGGATATGTTGCTAATATTGCAGGCCATGTAGGTGGAATGAACGCATACAATGTTAGTATGCATCCAATTATCAAAGTTGATATCAAAGACAAAAAATTCGTGTAACTTATACCGTACAGTGTTACGATGTCGAGAAATCTGTTGGTGGAGGCGTAATGTCTGCTTTTTCCAATGGTTCTACAAAGCCTGTACTATCTAATGAACAATGGCCGCTTGAAAGCTGCTATCCTTTTTGTGGAAAAAGATGCACACAAAGCAAAAAAAAACTTCATCAAAAGCACTGGTTATGGCTCATGCATATTCAAATGTCATCATTGATAAAATTGAAGAAGCTGTAAAAAACGGTCTTGTTGGTAACGAATCTGATAATTGGTAATTCGCACTGAAAAACTAAAAACACTAATAGTTTAGATCTCAAGTATTAACAATTCACACGATAAGTCTTAATACTTGAGATGTAGACTATTAATAATCAAGAATTTGAAGACCACAGCTATTAAAAAAAGATTTTTTAATAGCCAGTCATATTACTCACTAATCATTCTCCTGACTAAATCGCGATTCTTAGGATCATCTGCATTAACAACTCTGCCCTCGCCGCGTCCCAGTTTTTTTTCGTTCTTCATCACTTAGATACACGGTAGTGATAGCATCTGCCTGCAAACAGCATATTCAGATTCACATAACTAATTCCCCAAAGCACATAATCCATTGTCCAGCCATAACGCTGACAAGCAAAGTCAATTAATAGTCCATAGATACTTTTTCCTCCGAAAGTAATACTACTACCCTCTCCTTTAATCCGACTGATTTGACTCGTCATTTCCCGATCTGCATCTATCCCAAAATACTGAATAAACTCTTCAATCTCATCATTTAAAAGAATAATGGTCAGAATTGTAGCGATATCCTCTTCCGATATATTATCCTCAAAAAAACTTAGCACGATGAAGAATTTTCTCTATCTTTGCGACATCTTAATCGACAAGATGTTTTTACCAATTCATAAGGAAGATGTAATTAGTTCTACTCAATATATTAATAATTCCCCCTTATCTTTTAGCAAATTCATCCGCATGAATTAATCTGTTACACTTGAGCAACCATTCAGCTATACTTGCAGGGCAGACGCATTAAAAATCATTATCCTGTAAAAGTTTTGATAAATATTTTTCATCCCACCCAGCTTTTTAGCCTTTTTAGATTCATACTTCCTTTAGTTGTTTTATCCTTCTTCAGGATAGTAAGTGCCATTTTTGTTGCTGCGGAAAAGTTTCTGGCTGCATTTTTGACCTTTTTACTATAGTCTTCTCGAAAGGTAACATCCAGTTGCCAATGCAGATTATTTTCAATAGACCAATGCTGTCTGATGGCAGAGGAAATTTCGTCCGGTTTGGTATTATCCATTGAAGTTACATAGTATCTTACCTCTTGTGTATATTCTCCTGTTGCCACTATTGTTCTTTCCGATTTTATCCCAACAACAGACTTCAGTCCCACAAGTTTCTTTTTAAACATTTTTTCCATTATAGGTCCATAACTAACTACAGTACAAGTTCTTGTCTCTATCCTTCCATGTCCGGTATTTTGGGACACATGCCTGGTGACTCTATTGATTATTTCGTCTTTATCCTGATAATCTTCAATGATCTGTTTGGCCAGTTGATAGTTTTTCTTCTTGTTATCCTTTATAGCTATAATATAATTTGCGTCACGCTCAATGATGGTCCGTGTTATATCTGTCTGGCAGCCCATCGCGTCAATTGTGACAATGCAATCATTGAGATCCAAAGAGTTTAGTAACAATGGAATAGCGGTAATTTCATTACTTTTATCATCCACCTTCACTTGTCCTAAAGAAATTCCATTGGCAGCGGACCATGCGGAAACCATCCATAATTTGAATCCTTCCTTTCCCGTCGTATGTTCTCCGTCACATTTACTTGGACCACGCATAAGTTTGCCATCTATAGCTATAACCCCTTTCACCTCCTGACAGACTTGTTTGACCCAATTACGGAAGATCAACTCAAAATATTCGGGCTTTATGATGCTAAAGAATCTATTAAAAGTATCATGGCTGGGGATGAACTCCAGATTAGGTATGCGACTTTTGAAAAAAGCAATTTTGGCATTGCCAAATTCCTCAATCTCATTCCGAGGATTGGACACCACAAATTACAGCAGCAATGGATATATAGACGATGGTTTCCATTTTATGGACTTTTTACGGTTCATTCTAGGATCTTCTATTTGTTTACAAAGGTCAATTATCCCTATTTTCATGTTAGTTTATGTTTTATAATATTTTATAAAGATAAGGAAAATAGTCGAAATAAGAAAAAATTAATAAGTTAATAATCAATCATATAAATAGAATGAAAACAGGAGTGGGATAGTAAAAAATATAATGCGTCTGCCCCGCTATACTTGTGCAACCACCCAGTTACACTAGTCCATTTCTGAAGTTACTCAACTGCAATACATAATAGTCATCTAAAAGAAATTAGATTTATGAGCATACTTTATAAATCAACCCGTTTTGCAGATACCTTTACGGGTAACAAAGAAACGAACGTACGCGTACAACTATTATCATGGGACACTTTGGATACCAAAGCTTTTGTTGAATACTTAGCTGACAAAAACAATATCACCAAAGGCGACGCATACAAAAATCTAAGTATGGTACTGGAGGGAATAGAGGCCATTCTGAAAGATGGAAATATTGTCAATCTGGATGATTTCGGCAGTTTTTCTCTGAACGGCAGTTTCTGCGAAGACAAAGAACCTGGTGAAAACCACCGTGCAGAATCCATAGAGGTGAAGAATGTTGTATTCAAAGCTGAAAAACGTTTGAAAAAAGCGATAACAGCAGCCGGATTCGAGAAATATAATCCGGGAAGACACAACAAACGAAAATACTAAAACAACATGGAATACGATAGAATCTACTCCATCCGAAAAGGTGAATACTTTGCGGATGCATTGAAACGTGCCGGCAAAGACTTCATCCCGACCAATTGTATCATTAATAAACTCCTTCCCGGATTGGGAGCTACACACTGCGAATTGACGGCACCCCGAAAGTCTATCATTATTGAGCCCAACGTACCTGTTATTGAGTCTAAAGCAAAGGTACACAAAAACTCATTGGCTATCTATAAAGGAGTCAGCGTCCGGCAAATCACAGACTTTCTGGAGAAGAACCAAGACAAACATTACAAACTGTTGACTACTCCCGAAGGCTTCACCAAAATCAAAGAAGCCATGCTGGCTGTAAATATAGATATGTATACAGAGTGTTTCATCTTGTTTGATGAATGTGAAAAGCTAGTGCAGGACGTGCATTACCGTGATTCTATCCGCGAACCGATGAATGATTTTTTCCATTTTCAGCATAAGGCATTGATTTCGGCCACTCCCATCGTACCCGAAAAAGACAATCGCTTCGACAGTTTCATGCGGGTACTGATTCAGCCGGATTACGAATATCGTCAAAAGCTGAAACTAATCACTACCAACAATGTTCTGGAAACGTTGCAGGAGGTGATTGAAGCGAAGCGCGGCACAGTCTGCATTTTCTGCAACAGCATTGACTCGATAGATAGTTTCTACCGATTGATTCCCGAATTGAACAATGCCTGCACTTTCTGTAGCGAAGACGGACAATACAAACTATGGAAAGGCAACCGCCGGAAAAAATCAATGATGATTACTGAACTGGAACGTTACAACTTCTTCACTTCACGTTTCTACTCCGCGGTGGATATCATATGTAAAAACCCGCCACATGTGATTCTCATCAGTGATTTGCATGGCGCAACCCAATCTTATCGATCCTACTACCGAAGCGATTCAGATTATCGGTCGGTTTCGTGGGGAGTAAATAGCGTGACACATATTGCTTCCATCCGCCCGGATCTGGAATGTATGTCAACCAATGAGATTGATAGTTGGATACAAGGCGCTTCCCATATCTTCAACGGATGGAAAACTCAACTGGCACAAACCTCCAATATTGGTGAACGTACTCTGTTGCAGGAAGCTATCGGAGAAAATTCATATCTCCCCTATCTGGATGCGAATGGAAAACCTGATCCGTTTCTAATAGCAAATTTATATGAGAAAGAGCAAGTGAAGCGACTATACACATCCACCGATCTGCTTTGTAGTGCCTATCAACAGACCGATTATTTTATATTCTCTCATGAGGAACGTCTCATGCCGGTTTCGGATAATGAACGTATGGCAATCCAGCATCGCCTGGCAAAAAAAAGCGGGCAGAGTTGATCGTCCGTAAGCTGGAAGAAATGGAGAAAATGAGCCGCACTACTGACAAGAAAGTGCAAAAACGCTACCAACGTATGCTAGGAAATCTGCTTACTACGACCAATGACAGGTATATATACGATTGTTTTTTTGCCGATTTGGAGGAGATTTCATTCGTGAATCTGACTATAATGAGAATAAATTGCGGACTGCATTGAATGTAAGCAGTGAGCATACGATTAAACAATCAGGACAGATGCGTAGCTCTATCCAACGTACTTTTCCCATAGGTTCGGAGCTTTCCGTTCAGGAAGTGAAAAGTATGCTGAAACAAGTATATAAAAAAGATGGGACTGAATACGGGACGAGGGATCACAACCAAAGAACTGGAACAATATGCAGAAATAGAAAAAGGATGGAAACACGACAATAGAACAATCAAAATACTGAAGTTCAAATAATTGGCAATAAAATGCAGTTTTCCTTCCGAAAAAAGCAGAAACTCCGTATATGTTTCCTGTAAACTTCTCTTATTTTCGGCTATTTTCAGAGATAAGTTATTGATTATATGATCTGCCACATTTTTGTTTCTCCCCGTATAATACTTAAAAGAAAGACGAAAATGTGGCAGAGAGTTTCTTTAAACGTCTGCGGGCAAACAACGCCAAAACAAGTACGAGGCATACGCCCAATCCCCATATCCACAACAAGAAATCTCCTCCTTCGGTTTTTCCATAAGAATGCAGACCGCTCAAATAGTAGTTCACCCCAAACCAAGTCATTATAACCGAAAGGACGGCAACAACGGAAAGCAGATTAAAACACCAGGTGGTCTTTCCTTTCAGGAGAGGAATAAAGCGGATATGAAGCACCAATGCATAGACAACGATTGAAATCAAAGCCCAGGTTTCTTTAGGATCCCATCCCCAGTATCTGCCCCAGGAGACATTGGCCCAGATAGCTCAAGAAATGTTCCGGCAGTCATAAAGAACAGACCGAGGATCATTGCCATTTCATTCAGTAGCGTCAGTTCACGGATGCGGAACAAGAGTTTCACCCGGTTGGTGGCGGAAAGCAAACTCATCAATACAAGATTAAACAACCCTATCAGCGCACAAAGAGCAAAAAAGACGTAACCGATCATAATGATAGCGACGTGAGACATCAGCCAATAAGATTGAAGAACAGGTACCAAAGGAGTGATTTCCGGATTCAGGTGGTTCAGTCCTGCTACAAAAAAGCATGATTCCACCTAATAGTCCCGCTAATGCGGGAAGAATACGGAATCGGCGGGCAAACAGAAGTCCGCTACCTACCAGCATCCAAGAAGTGCATACCATCGACTCGTAAGCATTCGCCCAAGGGGCATGTCCGCAAATATACCAACGTAACAAGACACCTGCCGTATGTGTGAGAAAAGCGATTGCCAGAAGAGCAATCAGAATACTGCTAATTTTTCTTCCCCATTTAAAGTCCGCAATAATCTCTCCGCAGGCAATGAAAAGTAGGATACCACCCAAAATCAAGTAAGCCAGACGACACCAGAAAAATAAATCCAGTTGATTATAGAGAAGTTCGGCTTTCACTTTCCGGTTGTCAATAGCAGGAACTTTAGCCTTTGCTTGTTGGTAGACATTCATCATTTCAACTACTTTATCTGCTTCCTTCCAGTTGTTGGAACGAACTCCATTTCTAGCTCATAGATATACCAGTCCATGATTTTAGTTACAAATAGAGAATCTTTCCCATGAAAAGCGCTCAAGTCATCACCCGGTGAATACCATTTTCCCTGCAAATCGTTTCCATCCGGGAAAAGCGGTAGCAATTGGTGTTGCATGATGCGATATATGATGTTTACTGATTCATCCAGTTTCAATAAATCCGAATCCAGCCGTTTTCGTTCCGAAGCCGGTTTGGCGTAAATCGTGTTCATTTCATTCGTCAGGATATAGTTGCCGTCTGCATCAAACACATCTTGCCAGGCAATGTAATTGCCATCCCTGCCGAAGCGTTGAAGGAGCTCTTTATTATCGACTTTGATAAAAGGAAAGAGCTCCCCATTCATCGGGAAAAGAAAGCAGATTCAGAAAGAATTGATCTGAATTAATGCCATTCAGTTTATCGGCTCCATACAATTTGCGTAAAATGGCAGATGTATAACTGTTGACGGGTTCGAGACGTCCGTTAGGGTTAAGCACTACCAGATTGCCAAACTTTTCGGCATGTAAGGAAGAAACACAAGGTAATTGTGAAACGACGAGATTGTTGTAAAGAGACAGCCGGTTGTTGTGCACGCAATGCCTGCATATTGGAGATGCCGGATAAAGCCAGAAAGAGCAATAAGCAGAAAGGGGTATTCTTTTTCATTTCTCCCAACTCTTTACGTAATCGTCCGAAACGGGATTTCTTACTGAACAATGTCAAGACAAAACCTACCAGTAAAAGGAAATATCCCGCATATGTAAGCTGCATACCGGGACGGTCATAGCTCACTGATAACACGGTACCTTGTTCATCAGAATCGAATGAAGACTGAAACAGACGGTAACCATCCACATCAATCACTTTATTCATTCGTATGGTTGCCTGTAAAGGAGATTCATTTTCTCTCTTAATCACCAGGTCACTCTCATAAGACATCGGACTATGGGAACCCGGATAGCGCTGCAACCGGAAATCATTCAGAGTTACAGAAAAAGGCAAGGAAGCATTTTCCATCCCTGTTCCTTCCTCTTTCATCATGCTATTTGCCGTTTCCCCTTCACGGATATGCATGATACCCGTCACTCCGACATAGTGAGTGACAGCAGCCCCCAACCAAATAAAAAGAAAAGCTCCATGAAAAATCAGACTGCCTTTACTGATTCTCTTGAAAATAGCTTCCCTGAAGGAACATAGCCGATAAATTGACTGCCTGCAACAACTGCAACAGTATAAACCAGGGAGCATAATAAAAAAATTCACGGGCAACGGCAGGACCATAAGAGTTTTCCACCAAAGTGGCTACCGCCAATATCAGGGCATAAAGTCCCGCTAATATATACATCAATACTGGTAAAGCGATCAGTCGAATCAATTTCATCTGTTTTCTTTTTATAATAAACAATGCTTTTATAAATGAGGCTTTTTATAGATAAGGCTTTTATAGATAAGCAATTCCTTCAATTTCTACCAGCAATTCCTCTCTGCATACATCCGCATAAAGATATACGATAGGAATATCCGGGCAGAGTTTATCCAAGTCTGCTTTCACAGCTGGCGCATCCTCTTCATTCTTGAGATATACACGAAGAAGTCCCAACTTACCGGAATGTTCCGGTAGTTTCTCCCCCTACCCTCTTCCAAGCCGATCAAATGCTGGATATTTTCAAGAGTGATTTCCGTTTGAGAGAGAACATCTCCGGTCGTTACACTTTCCTCGCCACGGATAGCAGCCGTGCCGGAAATATAAATCACCTCCTGCCGACGGTCGGACAGCGACTTTCCTCTTTCAAATTTAGGAGTTCCCTTCTTCCCATCCGCCCGATGGCTAATCAACACCTCATCCGAATAGACATGAGCAGCCCGTTGCCAGTCGTTATCTAAAGGAGCAATATTCACTTCTCCACTGACAGCATTGAAATCAATCAGAACGCCGCCATGCTGTGTACCAATCCCCGTTGCTGCCGGATAACCCAATTCCCATTCCGAAGAAGCATAGAACAGAGTACGCACATCATTGAAATCCTGATAACACTGATTGCCATGTGCAATATCCGTGATATTTTCCAGATAATTCCACTGACGGACAATGTCGCCGAAATTCATCTGTTCCGTCTTTAAGATCTCTTCTGCCTTTCTGAAAGCCTGTTCCGATTGTTCGCGAACAGGAAGATTCAAATCATCTGCGTAAAGTCCCCCACTATTATTTCCCGATAGTGAGGAGTCATGATCCGCAGGTAGCGGACAGAGAAAGAACTAATTTGTTCCTCTATGGTGACTGCCTCATCCGTAATCTCCACCAACGAATGTACCTCCAATACCAAGTCTGCTACCAAAGGCTTTTGAGCCACAAGCGAAACGACCGGACGGGGAGAAACGAAATGCCGCTCCACCCATTGTTCCAGAAAGGAACGCTGAAACTTGTATTCCTGATTATCCGTACAGCGTGTAAAGAGTACAAGACGGAGCACCCTCTCTTCGCGGACAGCGGATGAAAGTAATTCCTCCGCCATCTGTTCCCAACTGTTTCCTTCCGCTTTATACAAATTGCATTTTATTCGATGATACTTCATAGTGCAAATTTCAATGTTTTTTTTCTGATGAACGATACTTATTAATGATAGGAGGTAACACCTGCCGGAACGTCCATGCTATAGACAGATGACATCGTCTTCAGCCCCGGAGTGTTTTCCAAAGAATAAAGTATCTTCTTTTGCCGGTCGACCAACAACATGTGTACTTTCTCTTTCGGATTCACATGTCCCGTCCAGTTCGTTATCAGGATGCGTCCGTCAGAAAAATACTGAAAACCTCCCAAAAACTTCAATGGTTTGCCGGGAATATCCGCATTCGATAATTCCCAAACTGTCTTTCCTTCTGCCGTTACTTCGATTAGTCGTGGATTCTGATCTTTATCCGCTACGGCAATCAGCGTATGTCCGTTGGGCAGACGAGTCAGAGAATGCGGTCCGCCGGGAACATCCAGTTTCCACACCTCTTTGCCGTTCGTGTCATATTCCGTCACACATTGCGGTCCGTAATGTGCTACCAGAAAAAAATGCCCGTTATCCAAGCGACGTGCATTACGCATAAACGCAAAACCTTTCTCTTTCACTCCCTCCGGCAGGATGCAAACTTCTTTCACAATCTTACCTTTAGGAGAGATTTCCAGCATACGTCCCGTGGTACATTCGCCCACAAACGTATTTCCATTCTTCAACCGTTGCCAGGCAAACACCGGACTTTTAGATTCATAATGAAAGATGGTATCATTCTGACGGGTCATTTCGAGTACCCCGTGCCCAGTGGTGAAAAGGATATTGCCATTAGGCAATACCCATAAATCATTAGAATCGGGAGCTTTGTGCTGCCATACAATCTGATTGTTTTCCATCACAAAGACGATTCCCTGTGAATAATCTGTTCCTGCAAACGTCCGGGTCTGTGCCAACAGGGATGCAGAGAACAGAAATGTCAGAATCGCAATATATATTCTTGTCATAAATATAAATTCAAAATTAGTTTTATATAAAAAGATTTTTCAGGCACGGATTACACGGATTACGCGGATTTTATTTTCTGAATCCAATGATAGTACAGCTTTTAAACCGTGAAATCCGTGTAATCCGTGCCTAAAATCATCAATGAAGTTCACTACAAAGACAGTACGTATTCCTCCAACTCTTCCAGTTCTTTATCAGAAACAGGCTTATGAGGTCAGTGTACCTTTAACATATCTTTCATCGAATAGCTACGACCGTCATACAGATAAGGAGCCGTACGCCAACATTCATTCAGAGCAGGAACGTCCATAGCCAGTCCTTTATCAGATCCGGTAGTCCAATCCACTTTATACTGCTTCAGATCCGTATAGTATTCTCCGGAGTGGCAACTCGCACAGTTTTCTTCAAATATCTTCTTCCCTCTTTTCGCTTTCGCAGAAAGTTTACCATTCTCAAGATAAGGGCTTGGCAGAGGCTTCAGAGATTTCAAATATTCGTCGATAGATTCGTAGATCTCATCATCTCCTCCATAAACAAGATATATTTCACTCCCGAACGAACGGCTACTTCGGCATTTTTACGAATACCGGTCGCCATACAAGGCGGAGTCTGATGGGAAAGCAAGAGTGTTTTCGTATTCTTCGGATTACCCATGCCATCATTCAGCAAGTCCCAGTTAAGCCCGTCCATGCGTGCATCATTCGGATGACAGGTTGCACAACTTTGCCAGTTTTGGAAACAAATGGTTGCATCATGGAAGTACATATCTCCCTTACCAACTTTAGTGAATGCCAATGGAGTACCCAGAATCTGCTTCTGCACATTCTTACCGTTCAAATCCATAGACACCAATTCCGACGTATAATAGTTGGCAGTATAAATTTTACCTCCCGTAGCTACGACCGAACGCGGCCCTTTTCCTGTGTAGGAATGAAGTCACGGATGCCATACAAGAATCCCGCATCATTAGGTATATTGCCCCACGCTTTCATGGAAGGAGTAACCATTTCCCCTTGTTTCGCTTTCCCAAGACGTTCATGCAAAGCAATGCGATCGATACGCACCAATTCCTGACTACCGGCAGCAGCTACTATGATCTGCTTATCATCCGGGGTAACAATTACCGACCACGGATTGGCTGCTCCTTTCTGTGGAGGGTCAAAGATGACGGAAGTGAGCCACTTTCTTGCCTTCAAATCAATGATGGATAATGTATTTGTAGCCATCCATCCTCTATCCAGCTGATTGGTAGGCAACTGATAGCGGGAGATTAAATGAGTGACATACGCAAAAGTATGATTCTTATCCACCGCTACCGACTTCACATCCGTAGAACCGTTCGGCAACATAACACGTCCCGAAACCTTTTTCGAAAGCACATCTACCATATCGAGCTGTACTGCAATCGGATAAGCCGTAGAAGGCATTTCCGGCAGATTATTGGCTATCAGCAGACAGGAATCACCTGCAAAAGCAGCCATCGACACCGGTTCGCGGCCGACAGCTATTTTAGTTTTCACCTTACGGGTGGCCGGATCAATCTCCCAAAGTTCGTTGTTGAACCGCTGTGTCACCCAAAGAGACTTTGACAACGGATTATATAGAATATCCGAAGGAGTAGCTCCGCTTTTTGTTTTGGATTGTACGGAGAGTTTCTTTCCATCCAGTTCGTACATGGTGCCGTAGTTTCCGTCACATACTACCCAGAATTTACCATTCGCATCCTGCGTCATGGCATTGACAGGAGACGAGAAAGAGACTTTCTTTTCCATTTTCTGTCCGTCGGACGACATCTTGATGAGTTCACAACCTGCCCTGTTTGTTACAAACAAGGATTTCCCATTGTCTGCCAGAAACAAACGGTCCGGTGAAACCGTCGTTTCCGCTTCTTGCCAAGACGCACAAAGAAATATGGCAGCCATACCAACAGGTATCAATATCTTCTTTTTTCATTTTTTCTCTTGTTTAGTTTTGAAGGGATTGAATGTATTGACGAATATTCTCCTGATCTTCCGCACGGGCTGCTTCCCGCTTCTTATCATAATAGTTATAGAAGTCGAGATCCTTTTGCGACCAGTTGTTCGCTTCACGGTAGTCTCCGATAAAGGGCACAAGCAAGTCAATCCAGAGAGCTACTTTTCGTATTTCCTGAGGAGTCAGTTTGGTTCCTCCATGTCCGCTTTCCAGACGTTTAATCAGATTGCTCTTGTTGGAACCTGCAAAATAAGGAGGCAACAGCGTAGGTTCGGACAAAGCGCTGATCCAATTTACTTCCGGATGGTGCGGATCCCCCTTCCATGCATCTCCACCTTTATTTAATGTAACATGTGTCAGACTCAAGTACGAGTCCGTATATTTTCTTTTACTTCGTTTATCCGTTACTTTTCAATTCACCTTTCAGGCTCATCCGTTGCTTCACTCCATCATGACAGGAGATACAATGCTTGTCCCAGATAGGTTGTATTTCTTTCAGGTAACTGAAATTGCGTTCGCCCATCTCATCTTCCGGAGCCAATGCCTTGACACCTTTGTTCATTGCCATGGATACCGGATGCCCTGCTACAGGAACCGTGTTCTTATGTTCGTGGCATCCTACACAACTCTGCACTTCGTTCGGCTGCAAAGTAGACCAACTACGCATAGTTTGTACGACACGTCCGTTTTCGTCTAATGCCTGAAAATAAAGCGGTCTGCGTGCAGGAACTTTAAAGAAAGCAGAACCATCAGGATACACTTCCGTTATTCCTAAAACCCGCTTCACATCCCATGCTGCATTACCTACTCCTACAGGAGAGCTCATGATAGCTCCTCCCCCTTTATCATTACCATTCACTTCGCCTACACCCGCTGCACGGAACTGGATTTCTACCACACGCAACTGTTTGATTGTACCCGGCTTCACCCCTTTCAATCCGTTACCTTCGTAAATATTCTGCATATAATATACACCTTCATTCTTTGTATAATCTACCGAAGATGAACGGCGGAACGGACGTTTGCGAGGAGCAACCAATACAGGTTGATTGCAGGATATACGCGTATCAGAAACCAACAACTCACGTTCTCCGTCCGCATTCATCCAGTAAACGCCAAATTCCATCGGATGTCCGACGTAATAACCCAACGGGTATACGATATTAAAAATTCCTTCTCGCTCAATGGAAAAGGATGCTGGAACTGATCGGTAAACTTTCCATAACCGTCAATACGTTCCGGTTCCGGCTTATGTACCGGAGCTACGAACATAACACCTTCATTCTCATCACGTCCGGCTTCAGGATCTATGATACCCAGTTTGCCATGTTGAGGAGGATGGTGACCCATAAAAACTCCCATCAACTTACGAGTACCGGGAATCTGACGAATCTGTGCCACCGTTGTCGGAAACCAGCTATTCATTCCGTAATATTCAGCCTGTCCTGTTCCATCGGGATTCATTTGGAACAAAGGCTGCGCCCATATCTGGCCGCGGTCATTGTAATCCCAGCGAGTATAGACCACCCGACCATCATCCAACAAAGTCGGTGTTACCGTATGCACCTGGTCGAAACCGACCTGACGCATATAACGCCCCTCCCTGTCGCAGAGATACATATTGCTGACTTCTGTAAACCAGCAGTCTACCGTACTTCCGCAACGGGTAGAGTTGAACAGGATATTGTCATCCGGCAAGTAAATGCCTTCAATGTCGGCATGTCCTTTTCCGAAAGTCAACTGCTTGATTTCCCGTGTCTTTAAATCCATTTCATACAGATGGAAGTCGTCTTCCTTGCGGGATTTCTTCCAGGAGAAAAGCAGATGCTGACCATCAAAATGAAGATTCGGATCACGCACTACTCCTTCTTCATCTGTCAGCATGGTTTCTACTTCCGCCCAAATTCCATTCATCTTCAATTTCGCCAACGCACCGCCCGCAATGTAGTTGCATTCAGCACGGGCATCCGACACTCCTTCGGTATAAGCAAAGAAAGAGGGACGCAACGTTCTGTACTTTGTAAAAACAATCTCCGGTTTATCTGCAGTGAAGGCTTCCAAACGCTTGATACGTCTTTGTTCACACGCTTTCAGATAAGACAGGAAAGCCGATTCGATGCTTTCCGGTGTATTAATCACGGCAGCTTTGATGTTCAGCTTCTGTAAACGCACGGAAAGTTCCTGATTAAAACTCTTGTTAAACCAGTCTACATCACCCGTTGTTCCATCCTGTAGCCACCAATCGTAATAGACCGGATAGGCACGCGTCAATCTCCGGTGCACGGCTTTTATCTTGTTTTCTGTTTCTTCCTGATTACCTTTCTGTTTTATCGCCTGAATTTCCGCGTATTTCTTCTGAATCTCGACGATAAAACCTTTCGCGTCGGTAGGCTGAAGGGAAGTGTCTTTCGTCTGCCATGCTACGATGGAGAGGAACACACAGCATGCCATCCCACACTTCAACAGCTTCATTAATTTCGATCTTATCATTTTATCTTCTTATTTACCTTAAATTTACCTTCCTGAAAAGAGAACGATTACAAACCTTTCTTCAGTTCCTTATAGGATTCTATAATCTGAATACCGCTTGATGTACCGATACGGGTAGCGCCCGCCTGAATCAATGCCAACGCAGAATCCAGATCGCGAATACCACCTGCTGCTTTCACTCCGATAGTAGGTCCTACCACACGACGCATCAATGCTACATCCTGCACCGTTGCTCCTGCCGTACCGAATCCGGTAGAGGTTTTCACAAAATCCACTCCGGCTTCTTTAGCTATACGACATACGGTTTCTTTCTCTTCATCCGTCAGATAACAAGTTTCAAGAATGACTTTACAGATCACACCGGCAGGTTTGCAGATAGAAACCATGTCTTCAATCTCTTTCTTTACAATTTCAATCTGTCCTTTCTGTAAAGCACGAACATTGATGACTGTATCTATTTCAGTAGCACCTTTGGCAATGGCATCACGGGTTTCAAATGCTTTGCACTCTACTGTGTTCTGTCCCAACGGAAAACCGATAGCGGCTCCTACACGCACTCCTGATCCTTCAAGCAACTTCACACAAATTTCTACTTCCGCAGGATTGATGGCTACCATTGCAAACTGATACTGACGGGCTTCCGCACAAAGTTTCTCAATAGGTGATGCATCACCGAAAGGTTTCAGGAATGTATGGTCGATCATACCTGCCAACTGCTCTACTGATAATTCTGCAATCACTTCGTTTATATTCTTCTTTTCCATTATTTTGAGTCGTTTAATAAGTTATTATAAATATACAGTTTCTTAAAAAGTCAATACGCATTTCAATACTTCACCCCGCTTCACGGCAGCAAAGGCTTCTTCTATTTCTTCTATCGCAAAGCGATGCGTGATAAAGTCGGATGCAGAAAGTCTGCCCTCTTCAATCCATTGTGCCAATGTGACCATTGCCGCCTTTTCTTCGGAACGGGTAGGCCATTGATGCATGTGCAGGTCGAAGTTATAAGGAGCTTTCGACAAGTCGAAGGTTGGATTCTTAGTCATAACGCCATAGACACACACATCTCCACCCATCTTCACCAATGGTAATACGGAATTTACGACTACATCCAGTCCTACCGCATCAATGACAGCATCATAAGAGCGATTAGCCGCGGCTATAAATTCCGGAGTACTGATTTCGGCGGGTGTATATCCGTTGTCTGCTCCCATCCGACGGGCTACTTCCAGTTTAGCGGGAAGCATATCGACAATATCAATCTGTCCCAGACCGAACAATTTACCCAACTTCACAAAGCTCAATCCTACAGGACCGGAGCCTACTACGATCACCTTTTTCCCCGGAGTCAGATTGAAATCCTTGAAAGCTCCCAACACTTCGCGCCAGGTACAGAAATGACCGCTTCTTCCGGTTGCACATGAGAAGGAACTGTGTTCTGAATCTCAAAACTGTCCCAGCATCCCTGTTCGGGGTAGCTAGTCCCTCTTCTTTCAGTACTTCAAAGTCATTCACTACTACATATTCGCTGAAACCACCCCAGCCGCTATTGACACCTTGCGCGCCAAAATCGGAAATAAGACCACCAATAGCACGGTCGCCTACCTTAAAGTTACGTACTTTTTCACCGACAGCCACTACAATTCCGGCATTTTCATGCCCCAAAGCCAATGGATAAGTATCCACTCCGGGAATTTTCCGGCTATCAGTTTACTGTCAGTCGCATTACACAAAGCGACCATTTCCGTTTTCACCAATGCCTGATAAGCATTGATAACAGGAGTTTCCACCTGTCGTATTTCTATTTTGCTAGGAGCCGGCACTATTACTGTTTTCATTCGATTATTAGGTTTTATACAGATTATAATTCAGTTTTTGCAATTTCAGTATACATATCGCACAAGGCGTGATAAGCTTTATCAAAAACAGGCATCCAAGTCTCATACTTCTTCACGTTTTCCTGAATCGGCTGCACGGTCTGTTCAATACGGACAAAGCGGTCTATCACAGAGAAGTCTTTAAAGACTCCCGCACCGATACCTGCCAGAATAGCTGCTCCCATCGAAGTAGCCTCTTCCAGATAATTAGGTACACGGATTTCCGCCTGATAAATGTCTGCCATCATCTGACGCCATACAGGGTTTTGCGCACATCCTCCAATCACCGTCACCTGGTCGATGGGAACGTGTTTGCGGAAGATATTGACGATAAATCCCAGATTGAGAGTAATTCCCTCCATCACAGCACGTAGCATATCGCCATGTGTATGCCCCAGCGTCAGACCGATAAATGCTCCTTTGGCATCTACATTCCAACGGGGAGTACGTTCACCAAGCATATAAGGTAAGAATAGGAGTTTATTGGCTCCTATCGGAGAGGAAAGGATCTGTTCGTCAATCAGTTCGAACACGCTACGTCCGAGTTGAGCAGCCAATGCCTGCTCGTGCTGGCAGAGTTGGTTAATCATCCAGTTGTAGGAAGAGCCTGCCGCCTGCATCGTTCCCGACGGATGCAGCATGTCCCGGCACTACGTGCGCCCAATTCATGGTGCGGCGTTGTTCGTCTACAATCGGCTTTTCTACTGTCAGAGCTACCCAAGAGGAAGACCCCAGATAGTTGTATGCGCTACCCGGAGCCACACAGCCGACGCCTACTCCGGCACAACTACCATCGCCTCCACCACAGATTACGGGTGTTCCGGCAAGCAGTCCTGTTTCACGGGCAGCTTCGTTGGTCACTTCACCGATGACGTCAATAGACGAACGGACTTCCGGGAATAAGGAAAGATCGAGTCCGGCAGCTTCTATGATTTCTTCACTCCATTGCCAACGGTTCAGGTCGTATGCATTGGTACCCGAAGCATCCGAGGGATCTGTGGCTAGAGTGCCGCAGAGGCGGAAGTTGATATAATCCTTGGCATTCAATATCTTGGCTGTCTGTGCAAAGATTTCCGGTTCGTGCTTCTTTACCCACATCAGTTTCTCAATAGAATAGGAAGCGCTGATCCGGTGTCCCGTGATTTCATAGAAATGAAGCGGGTCTATCTTTTCGGAAAGAATAGTCTCTTCTTCCTGCGAACGCTGGTCGCAATAAAGCATGTGAGGACGAAGCGGGTGACCGTTTTTATCCACACAAAGACAACCCATCATTTGTCCGCTAAGTGCCACCCCGGCAATATCATTGGGAGATACCAGTTGGAGAAGTGCCTGCGTGGTATCTACAATCGCTTTCCACCAATGGAGCGGATTCTGTTCCGCCCGGTTGCCGGAAGCGTAATCTGTAGGGTATGCGGCTGTACGTGAAGCAATCAACAATCCCGATTCGTCGAATAAGGTTGCTTTATTACCGCTGGTACCCAAGTCATGTGCTAATATATACATATATGTTCTTTCTTCTTTTGAGTTAATTAATTCAGAGTGCCGCATTCGTGTATCCGGTAAGTCCGACGAAAAGACCACCGACGATACCGCCCAGGATAATCACCAGCCAACGGGGAAATGCTTCTTTCATTAGTCCCCCACGCGTGCCTTTCGGTGCGCAAAGTACATCGGCCAGAATGAAGCCCATCGCAATCGCCCATCCCATATCTACCCAGGGAGCACTGCCGCGATTTCCCTGATGAATCAAACTGAATTGCATCGGCAGACCTTCAGCATCATTTAAGAGTCCGGTGGAAAAACCAAATCCGGGCAGTTTGTGATTGACTATCCAAAAAGTACCGATAATAAGGGCGGCTGCCATAAATCCACCTATCGGACCAAAGTCCTTTACTAATTTAGGCCAACTCATCAACACGGTAAAGGTGACGGCAAAAGCTCCGAAAATAGATGTGATGATTCCGGCATGATACATGCCGAAGAATTCATTATAAGTCTGTAACCATTCGCTCATTGTTCTTTCCTCCTTAGTTTATCTTCCGGGCACAATCGCACGAACGGATTTTCCATACTAAAATTCCCGCCAGTGCACCGCCTATCAGACAACAGACCAAGGTAGGTACTGCATAAAAGAAGTTGGTGATGTCGCCTTGAAAGCGGACGATTCCCCAGGCTATACCGGCAGAACCGATACACCAGCCCTGATCGAGCCATATTTTTCCCGGAGGATTCAAGATCGCTCCGTTATAATGATTCATATACCACATGATGCCGATAATCAGCGTTGCCGCCAGCCAGCCGCCCATCAGACCGTAAGTCTTCCAGAGTTCCGGCCAGATGCCGAAAGCGAAACCACCACAGATGGCGGAGCCGGCAAAGGTCGATAGATAGTATTTCATATAATTGATAATGTGTTTTTTAGGTTTATAATAGTAGTTCGGGGTTGTTTATTTATTCCAAAGACAACTTAGCTAGTGTGAAAGGCTTGTCGTGCTTGGTATTTACCTTGTCCGGTCCGGTCACCAGGTCGAAACAGGATACGATCACCTGACCGTTCCATACGATGGGTTCGCCCGGCTGATCCAGACCTCCGTCGCTTCCGTCACAGTCAGGACTTTGAGCAATACGCTGAATTTTTCCGTCTTTATCAATACATGCAACTGCATTTGCCGAGAAATCCGCTACCCAGATTTTACCTTTATCGTCTATACACATTCCGTCCGTGGTACGTAACTGGGTGGTATCTTGCGCCCATACATCATTACTAAGTACATTCCCTTCCACATCCATCTTTATGCGATGAACAGCTCCATCACCGAAGTTACCTACAAAAAGGTCGCCCGCTTCGTTAAACACGATTCCATCCAGTCCGTATTGTACTTCCGGGTTCTTGGTGATAACGGTGGTAATAAGGTTTTTATCTTCTAATGTATTAGTCACTGCCACATCACGGTCATTCATATCAAAGCAATATACACCGCTGACCAACAATCCCGAAGGATCTTTTATCTGTGATAATGAACTCTGGGTGACGTACAATTTCCCGTTACGGATACGCAGTCCGTTAGGATGCTCCATACCGGATGCCACAGTGATTGTTTCTTTTTAATTGGTCATTTTCAAACTTCAGACGAAGTACACGTCCTTTGTTCTTTGCTTTCTCTGCACCGCTCCAGCCCTGATTGTCACTGATAAACAGGTCGCCCTCTTCATTGAAGGCAAGTCCCATCGGAGAAGCCCATCCGGTTTCTTCCAATACAGGCACATCCAGCCATTTTGAAACGGCTCCATCCTTAGTAATACGCATCAGGCAAGCAGGCTGTGTGATATCTGCAAAATTGGGACATGCCAGAATCAAATCTCCATTGGGAGCAATGGCCATGCCATCCGGTGTCGGACAACAATCCGGTAATTTTGCAAACAATTCACTCTTCTGCGGAAGAGCATTCTCACCACTTTTTTGTTTCGGAGAAGTACATTGAATACAAGTTGCTCCCATCAAAGAAGCTGCCAAGAGATAGTAAATAATACTTTTTCATGGTTAGATAATACAAATGTTTATGTTTATAATTTGAGCCCGTCAGTTCGGTACGCAAACATACTGGTATTTATCAGCAAAGAAGGAAAATGACAAATCAATAAAGGACAAAAATTGTTCAAAATGCTGGGAAAAGAGCCGGTTTGAGCTGTAAATAGAGAGATTACCAATCAATCTCTATTTTTTCAGGCACGGATAACACGGATTACACGGTCTTTAGTGTTGTCATTGCCGCGAAGCAACCGCGTTAATCCGTGTAATCCGTGCCTAAATTATTATATAGACTAATTATGAACACATACTTATATATACCTTATATTATAAAAAGCAGTCGGCACTTACTTCCTATGCAATACTCTACTTTCCCCTCCGTTCATGGCTAATTTAGGCTAAAAAGAACATTTTATCCCGAAAAGTTTTTGTAATATCAGAGTTAATCGTATTTTTTGTGTACAATTTTGGTGTAGTAATGACAGAAGAAGAAAAAAAAAGTTATTGAATACCTTTGAAACGCGGCTCCGGCATTTGATTTATTTACACGATGAACTAAAGCGTGAAAATGCCGAGTTGAAGAAGCTTCTCGATAATGAAAAGTTGAAGAACGAGAAGGTGCAAGCTCAGTATGATGAATTGGAAGTCAACTATACGAACCTAAAAACAGCTACGGCAATCAGCCTTAACGGCAGCGACGTAAAAGAGACGAAGCTGCGATTGTCAAAATTAGTGCGTGAAGTCGATAAATGCATCGCTTTGTTGAATGAATAAGAAGAAGAAAGTATGTATGAACGATAAAATAAAGATAAACCTGCAGATAGCAGATTCAAACTACCCGCTAACCATCAACCGAGAGGAAGAAGAAATGGTACGGGAAGCAGCCAAGCAGGTAAACATCAGGCTTAATAAGTATCCGGGAGGTTTATAAGAACCTTGGAACCGGAGAAAATTATTGCCATGGTAGCCTATCAGTTCTCGTTAGAGAGACTGCAATTGATGCAACGTAATGATACCAGCCCCTATGTGGAGAAGGTAAAAAGAACTAAATGAATTGCTGGAAGATTATTTCAAAAAAGAATAAACTTTATCCGGTTATTCGCTGATAAGAGATAAAACAACCACGCACTGCACAATATCCGAGCAAAACTATATGCTTAGATATTTGGCGGTGCGTTTTTATTTATATACCTAAATTAAATGTAGAATGATAGTAATAATAGCAACAGCAATTGCTTGCTTCGTCGTAGGTGGAGTCTTTTCATACATACTATTCCGGTATGCATTGAAGTCCAGATACGAGAATGTCCTGAAAGAAGCAGAGACGGAAGCGGAAGTAATTAAGAAGAAAACAAGCTACTGGAAGTGAAGGAGAAATTCCTGAATAAAAAAGCAGATCTTGAAAAAGAGGTAGCACTCAGAAATCAAAAGATTCAGCAAGCGGAAAACAAGCTGAAACAACGCGAAATGGTACTCGGACAGCGCCAGGAAGAAATTCAACGCAAAAGATGGAAGCCGAAGCTGTAAAAGAGAATCTGGAAGCGCAACTTGTCATTGTCGATAAGAAAAAAAAGATGAACTCGACAGACTGCAACAACAGGAAATCGAGAAACTGGAAGCAATCTCCGGATTGTCTGCCGAGGAAGCTAAAGAACGTTTGGTAGAATCACTGAAAGAAGAAGCTAAAACGCAGGCACAATCATTCATCAACGACATTATGGATGATGCCAAGTTAACTGCCAGCAAAGAAGCGAAACGTATCGTTATCCAGTCTATCCAACGAGTAGCCACAGAAACTGCTATCGAAAACTCTGTAACCGTATTCCATATTGAATCGGACGAAATAAAGGGACGCATCATCGGCCGTGAAGGGCGTAATATCCGTGCTTTGGAAAGCTGCTACCGGCGTTGAAATCGTTGTTGACGACACTCCGGAAGCAATCGTTCTTTCTGCTTTCGACCCGGTTCGCCGTGAAATTGCCCGCTTGGCACTGCATCAGCTTGGTGACCGACGGACGTATCCATCCGGCCCGTATCGAGGAAGTGGTAGCTAAAGTGCGCAAACAGGTAGAAGATGAAATCGTCGAAACTGGAAAACGCACAGCCATCGACTTGGGTATCCACGGTCTGCATCCTGAATTGATCCGTATTATCGGTAAGATGAAATATCGGTCCTCATACGGTCAGAACCTACTACAACATGCTCGTGAAACAGCCAATCTTTGCGCTGTGATGGCTTCTGAACTAGGTTTGAATCCTAAAAAAGCAAAACGTGCTGGATTACTGCATGATATAGGTAAAGTACCCGATGAAGAACCGGAATTGCCGCACGCATTGCTAGGTATGAAGCTTGCCGAGAAATACAAAAAGAAAAACCGGATATATGCAATGCTATCGGTGCCCACCATGACGAGACGGAAATGACCAGTCTACTCGCTCCTATCGTACAGGTTTGTGATGCTATCTCAGGTGCACGTCCGGGCGCTCGCCGTGAAATCGTAGAGGCGTATATCAAACGCCTGAACGATCTTGAACAATTGGCTATGGCTTATCCGGGTGTGACCAAGACATATGCTATTCAGGCCGGACGTGAACTTCGCGTTATCGTAGGTGCCGATAAGATCGATGACAAACAAACTGAAAACTTGTCTGGTGAAATCGCCAAGAAGATTCAGGACGAGATGACTTATCCGGGACAAGTGAAGATCACCGTTATTCGTGAGACACGTGCGGTTAGCTTCGCTAAATAAATAAACATTCAAAAGGAGATTCAATACAAGGGCGAAGAAATTCGCCCTTTTTTAGTACAAGACTATGGAAAAGTATCAAATTGAGATTTGTACCAATTCAGTAGAAAGCTGTCTGGCTGCACAGGAAGGTGGTGCCAACCGCGTGGAATTATGTGCCGGAATACCGGAAGGCGGGACAACCCCTTCCTATGGTGAAATAGCCATTGCAAGAGAAGTATTGGCTCATACCCGCCTGCATGTTACGGCCACGTGGAGGAGATTTTCTTTATTCGGATATAGAAATCAGAACAATGCTGAAAGACATCGAAATCGCACGGAGATTGGGGGCAGACGGAGTCGTATTCGGTTGCCTGACAGCAGACGGCGAAGTAGACTTGACATCAATGCAGATTCTAATGGAAGCCTCTAAAGGGCTGTCAGTCACCTTCCACCGGGCATTTGACGTATGTCGTAATCCTCAAAAAGCATTGGAGGAGATCATCGAGCTGGGATGCAACCGTATTCTGACTTCCGGTCAGCAACCTACGGCTGAACAAGGTATCGGTCTTTTTAAAAGAATTGCAAGGACTGGCTGCGGGAAGAATTACGTTACTTGCCGGCTGTGGAGTAAATGAAAATAATATTGCACGGATTGCGGCAGGAACCGGAATCAATGAGTTTCATTTCTCGGCACGCGAAAGTATTCAAAGTGAAATGAAATTCAGAAATGAAGTTGTCTCAATGGGAGGAACAGTACATATCAACGAGTACGAACGAAATGTGACTTCCGTGCGAAGAGTCAAAGAGACAGTGGAGGCTTTATATAAAGGAATGTAAGTGATCGCCTCTCTACTATATACTAAGAAATGGTGAACATACAGCTTTAAGCCTTTTGTTCACCATTTCTGTTTTGCATTACCACCAGCGGTATCAAGAAAAACTGCTATACCTTTATTTATAAATAAGGGATAATCGTAATATAAATACCGGTAATAATAGCCGAGGTGATTACTCCTGAGATATTGGCTCCCAAGGCATCTCCCAATACGAATGAATCGGGATTGTCTTTGCTTACTATCTTTTGGGCGACCTTTTGCGGTGGTAGGTACGCAACTAACGGCCGCGATACCGACCACCGGATTGTAATTACCCCGTTTAATAATATACATGATATATCCTCCGATTATTCCTCCGATACCGGAAAGTAATAATGCTACAATGCCTAATACTAATAGTTTCAATATCTTCGGATCGAGCAGCAGATGTGCATCACAAAGTACACCCAGCAACACGCCCAACATAAAAGTCGATCCATAAAGCAGCGGACCGCTCACAAAATCATAAATGTGTTTCATACCCGACTCACGAACAGCAACCCCCAGGAACAAAGAGAAAAAACAAAGGAGAAGCTACCGGGAATAAGAAACAGAGAATAGCACAAAGAACAGCAGAGAAAGCCAGTTTTACTTTAGCATCGTAATTCTTCGGAGCTTTCTTTGTCACCATCTTAATAGCACGGAAACGTTTGGGAACCAACAGCTTCACAAGGTAAGGATAGCCTCCATATGTCAATCCTAAATAAAGATAGGCAACCACCGTAATAGGCACAAACAAATGCTTTGCCAATGCCAGTGAAGTAAACAAGACCATCGGTCCGTCTGCTCCACCTACCATCGCCACTGATGCACTTTCTTTGAGAGTCAGGCCGAGAGCGGAAGCAATAGGAACCGTCAGGAAAGTACCCAGTTCTGCACACAGAGCAAGGAATATACTCGCAAACGGTTTCTGGAGCAGGAAGCCCACATCCAGCAAAGTTCCGATGCCCATAAAGACAAAGCAGGCTATAAGCCCGTTACTGAAAGTCAGCGTGTAAACAGGTTGCAGGAAATCTATCTGCATGGTATTCATTAATTGATCCGTATCCGAAAGCATCGGATCGAGGAAGAGGTTACCTAATGTACCGTCCGGCATCATCAATGTTCCGCAGTTGATAGCCACCATTCCGAGTCCCATCGGAATCATCACCATAGGTTCGAGGATACCTTTCCAGCCCAAATAGATCAGTAACAGACCGAGAAGTACCAGAAAAACTCTTGCAGAAGCAAGCACCCATCCGCTTGCCATCATTGTACCAATACCTTGAAATAAGGTAGCAAAATCTATATTTTCCATAAATTAGTTTTCTTTCATTGTTTGTTGTTAGTCAGTTTCTTTGAGTTCTTCTTATTGGCATGTACCTGCTCTTCTTCCCGAAGAAAAAATTCACGGGTATCCTGCGAATAATAATAATTAACCAGATTATTTTCCGAAGCTCCCGGACTCACTCCATGATAATAGCCGGGATAACCAGTAAAGTTCCTGTCAATCCCCCTACTATAGTCTTCACGAGAATCTCCTAAAAGCATCTTCATCTACAATAGGTATTTGCCGGACTAATCTTTCCACCTTCTGCCGATGCTGCCGCCAGCGTCGTAGCCGGAGTAGCTCCAAACGGTGGGAACTATAAAAATCAAATGAATCAGCCGCATAAGCAATCAACTTAATGACCACAGCGACAAAAAAACCGATGAGGAAAGTAAGCCCCATCATCGCAAGAGTAGATAGTAATAAATGAATCATAGTAATATAAAAATTAGGTTGTACAATCATATTCAAAATAAAGAAGAGGCGCCCAATGGTGAAACCATTATAAAATTTAGACACACATGAAAGTTAATCCCACTGGGCATTCCTCATCACCATATAAAAACAATCGGCGGATATTATTTGCCTGAAATCACTTCGGTATATATCCTTGCTTTTATACGACGTAACTCCCGTTTCACAACGGAAAACACAATATTTTAATCCTTAAACACCTTATCATTAGTATTCAGGAGGTATATCATTCAACTGGGCTTTGGTAAATACGGGACCGTCTTTACAGACATACAACTTCCCGACATTACACCGTCCACATTTTCCAACACCACATTTCATCCGGTTCTCCAGGGTGGTATAAATATTCTCATCGGCAAAGCCTAACTTCTCCAATACAGGAAAAGTGAACTTTATCATCACCGGAGGTCCGCAAACTATTGCCACAGTATCTGCACTGGCAGGTGCAGCAGCCTCAAGCACCGAAGGTACAAAACCGACTTTTCCTGTCCAGTCGGGAGTCTCCCCCGGGATCAACCGTAGTTATCAGATTGACATCCGGACGGTTTTCCCATTCTTTCAGTTCTTCTTTATATACCAAGTCGTTAACAGACTTGGCTCCGTAAACAATCGTTATATCTTTAAAATCTTCCCCGCCTGTCCAATGCATTCCAGATGACGCAACGCATCGGCGGAAGTGCTATACCACCTGCAACGAACAACAGATTCTTTCCTTTCCACTCGTCCAACGGAAATGTGTTTCCGAAAGGTCCGCGAAAACCGACGGTAGCTCCTTCTTCCAGTTTGGCAAGTCCGGTAGTCACCCGTCCTGCCTGACGGAATGTACACTCGATATATCCTTTACGAGTAGGCGACGAAGCAATACAGAAAGTTGACTCCCCTTCACCAAACGCAGAGTATTCACCGAATTGTCCGGCTTTGAAATGAAAGGCTTCTCCTTCCTTCTCGTCTTTAAATCTTAACCGGAAAGTCTTCACTCCCGGAGCTTCATGGGTTATCTTCTCAATCACCATCAGGTACGGAAGATATATATTCGACTGCTCATTCATGGCTTGATATCGATATTAAGTGTTCAAGTATATTCATATCTACCGGGCAGGCACGCGAACAACGCCCGCATCCGGTACAACCAGTTTCCTGTATCCGTTCAGGCATATAGGAGAACTTATGCAAAATGCGCTGACGCCAACGGGTGCTTTGTGTCGGGCGCGGATTATGTCCGGACGTATGAAGGGTAAACAGCGAAAAGCCGCAAGAATCCCAACAACGGACACGATGGCCGGACGAACCTTTGGCATCTTCCTGAATATCAAAACAGGCACAGGTTGGACAAACATAAGCGCATGCGCCACATCCCAAACAGCGTTCGGACTGTTGTTTCCAAACAGGACTGTCGAATGCTCCCGCCAACTTCTCCCGTACATTATCAACATTGAAACGAATGGGAACGGATGCCAGATATTGTTCCTTATCTATTTCTTCGGCAGGTGTATATTCTTTCACAAAGAATTTAATCAATGCTTTGCCTTTTGCTGTCAAGACTTCCACCAATGCACTCTGATCCGGCAACTCCGTAATCTGAATATCACTGCCGGCAGTATTACCGGGCCCCCCGTGAACGGAAGTACAGAAACATGATTCATCGCATTGTGCACAACTGAAGCTGATTAATGTCATTTTCTCCCGTCGGGCATTATATAGTTTATCTTTATAATCCCAATTAAAAATACCGGAAAGGGGTGCAACCCCTGCCGCATCACAAGGACGGATTTTCCAGAGAATCATTTCGGGAATTGCATTAATATCCGCTTCCTGCAAAGTAGCTTCTTTCCCGTCTTTCTGATAAGAGAACAGCACTTCTGTTTTCGGGAACGCAAATCGTTTAGCCGACTGGGTAGTCTGCACATAGTCCGTCGCTACCTCATCGTAAGAAGTCACTCTTTTGAAGTCTACTTTATCTCCTGAACGCACAGGAGCAAAAATATGCATTTCCTTTTTCACCATCTGGTGAAACCATTCTTGCAGACTGCTTTTACTGATATGTAGATTTTCCATTACTTTCTTTTAATGTATAAAGTTCTCTTTATCTTCTGCCTTGAAGGTAGAAAGTACATTTCCCGCAGGATTGATAGCACCGGGAGCAACCCCGAACTCGTCCTGAATGTCTTCCATCATACTTTGTGTCATCAAATGAAGAGGAATCCCCACCGGACAAGCTTGCTTACAAGCGCCACAACCGATACAGCGTCCTGCCATGTGCATCACGCGGTTAATCTGCCACTCCATATTTGTCAGCGGAGCAGACCAGGGGTTGTACCCACTGCGGACAATTGACCTCCACAATACACCGGCTGCAATAACACAACGGACAGGCAGCCCGGCAAGCATAGCATCTGATGCATTTCGACATTTCCTCCATCCAATATTTCCACCGCTCTTCACAACTCATCTTTTTCAGACGATCAATCAGTTGGAGATTTTCCTCACTAATAGTCAAGGGAAAATCTGCCAGATATGTTTTTATTTCATCGAATCCTTTAAACTGGATAACTTCTCCATGTCCGTCAACGGTCAGCACCAGAAGATTATCTTCTTTCAACTGGTTTTCGAATGCCAATTGAACAATCGTCCGTAATGCCGGAACCGCAGCTGTTATAGCCACTTTGCCTGTTCCTGTTAATTCCCGTTTTGTCAGATAAACTGCGATATTATTCGTGCAACGGTCGTCCAGTATCAGTCTGTCGGCATTTTCAGCCTGCCGGCAAAAGAGAGGACGTGTTCCGTGGTTTCCTTCTTCATAGCCTATCACAAGATTCACCTCTCCTTCTTGTAACAAAGCAACTGCTTTTTCTGTCAGTTTACTCATAGATAGCCTCCTTTTCCAAATAGTCCGAAGCTTTCTGATACTCCAGATAAGGTCCCAGTTCACGGATTCCGGCAACTGTTTCATTCACCAGATCAGCCCACTTGGCTCCCTCCGCCGCCGACACCCATGAATAACGGATACGACGTACATCAATACCCAAGAAGTCGAGCAGTCCGCGGAATACAATCCAACGACGACGTGCGTGGAAGTTTCCAGATGTATAATGACAGTCATTCGGATGACAACCCGAAACGATAATTCCATCAGCACCTCCGGCAAAGGCTTTCAACAGTAACATAAAGTCAATTCTTCCTGTACAGGGAAGCGGACAATTTCTACATTAGTCGCATACTTCAACCTACTCGTACCTGTCAGGTCTGCCCCGGCATACGTGCACCAATTACAGACAAAAGCTACAATGCGCGGTTCAAATTCCTGATTATTCTCGATCTTATTTTCGTTCATAGCTTACTTTCTTTTTAATGGTTCAACAATGCCATCACTTCGGCATAGACCTGTTCATTAGAATATCCTTGTATATCAATAGATTTGGAACGGCAGAAAGCAACACAAGTACCACAACCCTGACAAAGTCCGGGATTTACTTTAGCAACTGTCTTTATTACATTCCCATTCCTGTCTTTTATTTCTTCACGTTCGATGGCCTGATAAGGACAAGCTGTCTGACACATGAAACATCCTACGCAAGTACTGAATAACGGAGGGGCAGTACGATTGACAACGGCTATCAACGGCTCACGAACCAGATTTGCCTGTGAAAACAATCCTGCTACTTTCACAGCGGCTCCCGAAGCCATTCCCACTGTTTCGGGAATATCTTTCGGTGCCTGACAGGCTCCTGCCAGATAGATTCCGGCTGTATTCGTTTCCACCGGTTTCAGTTTGGGGTGAGATTCGGCAAAAAACTGATAAGGGTCATAGGAAATGTGCATCTTCTGCGCCAGTTCTTCCGCTCCCTTGTTGGCGACTCCCGCTGTGGCAAGCACTACCATGTCAGCTTCTATCTCGACAGGTGATGCTCCCAACAGGGTGTCTACTCCTTTAACAATCAATTTACCGTTCTTCTCATATATGCGGGCGACGCGACCACGGACGTAATTCACTCCATCCTCTTCAATGGCACGGCGCACAAATTCTTCATAATTCTTTCCTCCGGCACGAATATCCATGTAGAACACGTACGATTCGCCACCATGCACCTTGTGCTGATAAAGCATCGCATGTTTGGCAGTGTACATACAGCATATCTTAGAGCAATAAGGAATTCCTTTGGCCGGATCACGGGAACCGGCACAGGCTACAAATACAATCTTTTGAGGAATCTGTCCGTCAGACGGACGGCGAATCTCTCGAATGTAGGACCGGAAGCCGATGCCAGACGCTCAAACTGCAATCCGGTAATGACATCTTTGTATTTTCCATATCCATATTCGGGGAAGAAGTCGGTATTTAATACATTGAATCCCGTAGTCACTACAATTGCTCCGACTTCTTCAGTGATAATACGATCCTCCTGTCCGAAACGGATAGCCCCCGTAGGACATAGCTTTTCACAAACTCCGCATTTACCATTGCGATAATGGGTACAATGTTCTTTATCAATCACCGGTTTATTGGGCACTGCTTGCGGAAAAGGAACATAAATAGCTGTACGCATTCCCAAACCGGCATTAAATTCGCTCGGTATCTTCTTGTTGGGACATTTAGTCGTACAAAGTCCGCAACCGGTACATAATTTCTCATCAATGCTCTTCGCTTTCAGGCGTATACTGGCTTTAAAATTACCAATAAAGCCTTCCACATGCTCCAGTTCGGCATACGTATAAAGAGTGATATTCGGATGCTGCGCTACTTCCACCATTCGGGGAGTAAGAATACACTGCGAACAGTCTAATGTAGGAAAAGTTTCCGAAAGCTGTGACATATGTCCGCCGATAGACGGTTCTTTCTCTACCAGAATGACCTGATGTCCGCAATTGGCGATGTCCAGACTTGCCTGAATTCCGGCAATTCCTCCTCCAATCACCAGTGCTTTTTGGTGATAGGAACCTGAATGGGAACCAAAGGATGATTCCGCTTTACTTTTTCAACCAGACTTTTGACAATATCGACAGCCTTACGGGTAGTTGCCTCCCCTTTCTCATGTACCCAAGAGCAATGCTCACGAATATTAGCTATCTCGCACAGATAAGGATTCAATCCGGCTTCCGCACATGCTCTCCGAAAGGTAGGTTCATGCATTCGCGGAGAACAGGCAGCAACGACAACGCCATCCAATCCATATTCTTTAATGGCGTTCTTAATCAATGTCTGTCCCGGATCGGAACACATATATTTATAATCGATGGCATAGGCAACGCCTTCCATTTCTTTTTGCCGCCTCAGCCACTTTTTTCGCAGTCGACAGTTGCACTGATATTTTCACCGCAATGGCAGATAAAAACTCCTATTTTAGACATACTTCCGCCTCCTTCAAATTTACAGCTACAAAATGACGTCCCAGTCCCAATTCCTTGGGAGTCAGTCCGACAGCCAGTCCGATAGCCTGTGTGATATAAAGAACCGGTATAGTAACAGGTTTTGCCAGATAGTGGTCGATAGCAGGGCGACGCATATCCAAATTAGAATGACACATCGGACAAGCCACAATCACAGCTTCCGCTCCCCGGTCGTCAGCATCTTTCAGAATATTTCCCGAGAGACGTCCTACAAGGTCTGTGCGAGAAACGGACAAGCCCGCACCGCAACACTCCGTTTTGAAAGCCCAGTCAATAGGAGTGGCACCAATCAGAGACATGATTTTGTCCATGCTTTGCGGATCTTCCAAACGGTCGAAGTTTAATATTTTATGGGGACGCACCAGCAAGCAGCCATAGTAACAAGCCACTTGATGAGCAAAAGGACGTACTATCTTCTCTTTTAATGCATCCAACATATATTTCTCTATCATCTGGATGACATTCAATATTTTCACATTACCGAGGTAGCGCATTCCAACTGTAGTCAGTATTTCATCCTTCAATACTTCATTGTTCAATAATTCATATTGAGCAACACTCAAACGATTGTAACAGGAAGCGCAGGGGACAACGATTTCTTGAAATCCCTGTTGTTCTGCCAAAGCCAACACACGGGTAGGTAAGGCAAGAGACAATTGTTTGCTCATGGAGTGAGCAGCCGTTGCACCGCAACAGTTCCAGTCTTTCAACTCGATCAGTTCGAGTCCCATCGCCTGTGCCAGTGCTTTGACTGATTCATTATATTCACGAGAAGTTCCGTTTAGCGAACATCCCGGATAGAAACCGATTCTCATAGTTACTTTTGAGTCTTTTCAATGGTTTGTGCAAATATCTTTTGATCATATTCTCATCTTTTACCCGTTCCGGAAGAAGGTTGAGCTTCCCTTTGACGAACATAACAGGAGCCACATTCAAATCCTGTGTCAAACGTAAGGTACGGGCTTTAAAACCTGCAACCAATCCAACCTCGTAGAGTCTTCCTGTTCTTTTCACTGATTCGAGAAAAGCGGAATGGAAAGCTACAACAGGGCGTGACTCTTTACTAATGCATCCTTCTTGACGGGATTTCTCACGCAGATAGTCCATCACTTCAGGAATGTTTATTTCTTTGGGACACCGGGCAATACAGTTTTCGCAATTCAAGCAAATCCAAATGGCATTGGAACTTAACACGCGACGGTCATTTTGAGCATTTTTTGTCTGCAACAACCGGAGAATATAGCTGGGAGCATAATCCATCTCCTCTGATAACACACATCCGGCCGTACATTTGCCACACTGGTAGCAATAAGACACATCAATACCCGTCTTTTGTTCCAAGTCATAGGAAATACATTCTTTGTTTTCCATGTTGACATGAATAAAATAGATAATAATAAAAAATAAAGGAAAGAGTGGCAGAGAGGTATCAGAATAAGACACACCTCACCCAACCAAAAGAAAAGAATATTGTCTAAATGAGAATATGCGCCAATGTGTAGACGTAATACTTACACGAATATTTAGTGTAATTGACATCAAGGTCGGTATGACCCAAACGGTTCTCCGGAAGCTGAACATTCAGAGAGCTCAATATCTGTATAATCACAGTATTTGTATTGAACTTCAAGTTCTTGAAAGGAACAATGCTTCTCGGAAAAGAGATATTATCAAAAAATGCAGTCACTGACTTTACAATTGGATGTCTCATCAACAAACTGCGAATGCGATTTTTTACTTGACTTATCGAAGCCGGCAGAAGAGACACAACAACATGACTCTACTTTATATTGCATATCATTAACCCGGATTTCAGTTTCTTTCTGAAATCCCTGCAAATCTTTATCGGAAACATTACTAAATCCCAATACCAGAAATGCGCATGCTAATATGCAAAAAATGTACTTTGCCATAATTTGCTGCAAACGTAATCATTCTTTTTCCGAAAAAAATGCATATTAAGAGCAAGAATTAACGATTATTCATACAGCCTCTTTCCTATAATCCATGTACAACTTTCATCAATTGTTCCCCTAAACCGATTGTATATCCTTGAGAAACAAAGACTATCCTATTAAATGTGTCGGCAATAATAAAGACCGGCAGGATGGAATTATTCAAGTTCATAGCTGCCACAATTTCTTTTCCGAATGCTGTCATCAGTATCAATACCGTAAGTGATGGTAGACGGAAGTCCCTTGAATTCGTCAGCATTAAATTTCTTGTATTGTTCTTCCGAAGGGAAAAGAAAGACCATCTTACGCCCCCACTGTTCAAAAATCATTGCCTAGAGCGGCTATGTCTCTTAACGCATGATTGGTAGGTTCCTGCCCTGCCCCGAGAACAGCAACCACAAAATAGCCGCGTCCGCAGGTTTGCAGGATACTTTGCAGCCCGGTGTCACCAACCGGACGATAGACAGCTTCTGAATTAAAATTGCCGATCACCTGTACCTGATCTTTGCTTTCACGCATCACAAGATCAACTGTCGTTGTCTTACCCGGTTCTATCGTAAAAAACGTAATGTTGGAAAGCACTGCGCCACTAGCCAGGCGGGTTCCGGTCACCATCATATAATAGCCTTCATCAAACTCTCCCCATATCTTAATAAATTATGCCATGTAGTCCCATCCCCCATATCTGTCTCTCCTTCGTCATAATTCAACAACTGGAAGGTACCGTCTTTAAACTTGGAAAGAGTGAAATGCGAATAATATTTAGGATTATCTAATGAACGGATAGGCGTATAGGTAGCTTTCAATACTCCTTTTTGGGACAATGCGGATTCTGCTGTCTCGAAATCGACATCTTCCGGAGCAAATTCTTTATTTAAGACCTGTACCTTTCCGGTCACTTCATCAATCCGGGCAGGCGCCCATCCCATGCTCCGGCAAGCTGCTACAAAGAAAATATCACGTGACTTTTCATCAGCCACCCGTGCTTTCCACACACCCATCGGAGAGATCGGAATCTGTTGGGAATTCAATTCATTATTGATTTTAATTTCTTTTTCTACACCATTCTATTAATACCTTAGGATCACGCTTCATGCTATCGGGAACAGACTGGTAAACAGTTTTTTTCAATCGCTTCGCGAAGTACCTTTTTATAAGGAGTCAGCATTTCATTGGCTACACGAGGAGGATTGAGGTACATTCTTTTAAAACGTTCGGTATCTATCTTTTCCCAATCCGAAAGATTCGTTTGCAAATGATCATTCAATACATCCAGAGTTACATCACGGAGGTCTTTTGCCGAAAGACTCTCTAATATCCACATGGCACGTATTTCTTCCCATGAGACAGCATCTTTCTCTTTCCTGACAGGCAAAAGGAAGTCTTTCAATGTTTGGTAGTTTCCGCGCGAAGCAACCAGAAAGTCTGCCAGTTTTTCTTTCTTTTCCGATTGTAAAGCATTTCCATACAGCTTGTCTACCCACTCTTCGGCTTGTTTTTCCGTCATCATTGTTGCCACATACGCATTACGGATGGAGTCTTCTTGCGCCATTCGCCGCTCATTCTCTGCACGCTGTTCGGGAGTGACTTCGGGGATATTCGCCCCTTCTACCGGAGGAATAAGATCCATTGGCAAGGAATAAGTTTCCCCTTCTTTCCTATCTAAAGAGAGATGCAATGCATTGTCTTTGCCAAAAGATAATTTAGCATAGCCAAATCGTCCGTCACGGGATGCCCAAACCAGCATATCTCCTTTACCGGCAGTCAGGCTGGCGTTCCCTTCTGCATCTGTATACTTCGTAGCTACTGTATAGAACTCTGCATAATTGTATATCTTAAATTCCACTTTTGCACCTGATACCGGATGTCCTTCCGTATCCGTCACCGTCACTGTAGCTTTGGCAGTAGGCGCATAATTGTCTATCACATTGATCTCCGTGTAATTCGGCGTTTCAAGCATAATCTCTTCCGGACCGGTATAGCGACCGAACACCTTTGTATGCATCAGCATCCCGCGACTGGCAGGAGCATTGAACCATCCGAGATTCAAAACCGGTTCAGGCTCGCAAGCTCCGAAGAAATACCAATGTCCATCCGCCCAAGCCTCTACCCAGGCATGATTATCATCTGTATGTGCCCAACGAGGCGTATACACCTGACGCGCCGGAATACCAACCGCCCGGAGAGCAGCTACCGTAAATGTAGACTCTTCACCACAACGCCCATACGCCGTCTTGACGGATGCCAATGGCGAACTGGTACGCGCATCACTCGGACGATAGACTACTTTCTCGTGACACCAGTGGTTCACCTCCAATATCGCGTCTTTCATCGGCAGTCCCTTCACCCTGTCTTTTAGTTCATCATAAAACACACGGCGGGAATCATCCAGATTCTCGTTATTCACCCGGATCGGCAGAACAAAATGACGGAACACTTCATCGGGAATCTCTTTGCCCCAAGGCATCTCGTCACGTGTCTGCTTCGACAGCCGGACATTCTCCAAGTAATAATCTCCTGAATAGTCCGTCACATCCCCTATCGGCATATAAGCATAGAGAAACATCAATGCTTCGCGCTCGTAGACTGATAAAACAGAATCGGCAAAAATCGCAAATAAATCTCCATGAGGAAGTGCCTGTTTTTTTCAGTTCAAAGTCTTGAGCCACTTGATTCCGGTAGGCTTCTTCTTTGAGAAAATGAGCGTTGTTACAAGCAAACAGCACAATTGACAAAATCAGGATGCACAAAAGATGGGTGAATGTCTTCATAAAAGTGTTTGGTTTATTTTAATAATAAGATTGCTGACTCACAAAAGTACAAGAATATTTTCTGAATGCCTAGATAAGTATATAAAAATGTGACAGATAAGAATAATATTGTCATCAACGGAGAATTGCGGGCATTTTGTAACAGGTTTGTAACATGGACCGTGTTCGAACCCTTATAAAAAGAAAATTCAAATGAAAAAGAAGATTTTTATGTTTTACAGCATATAATCCAAAAACATTTCGTACCTTTGCAGTGTTAATAAAGAAAACAAGATGTAAAACCGCTCTTCAAAACGTGGAGGGCAAAAAAAGAGGAAACAAATTATGAAAAAGAATGCAAATGAAAAGATTATGATGTTACAGTACCGTATCAAACGTTATCAAGCAATGGGAAACGGCGCTATGTGCCAAACCTTGAACGGTAAACTTCAAAAACTGCTGTCACAGCAGGTAGTCATGTAAATAAACACACTAATTATATTGAAAAAAGCGAGGAACTTTCGAGTATCTTTTTATACATTTGCAGAAGAAAGATAATAAAACACATTATGAAAAAGCTATTTATGTCGGTTGCGCTGCTTTTACTAGCCGTAACCTCTTTTTTTGCACAAACACCCGGTTATGAATTCACAACCGTTGTATCTCACAAAGCAACACCTGTCAAAGATCAGGGCTCCACCGGAACCTGCTGGTGCTTTGCCACCGCTTCTTTCATGGAATCCGAATTACTTCGTATGGGAAAGGGGAGAATACGACCTCTCGGAAATGTTTATTGTCCGCCAGAAGTACATGAATCAGATCGAAGACAATTATCTGCGTCGTGGTAAAGGAAGCATTGGGGAAGGAAGTTTGGCACACACTTTCAAGAATGCTTATAAGAAAGCGGGAATCGTTCCGGAAGAAGTATACACCGGACTGCTAAACGACAGCAAAGATCATAACCACGGAGCATTGTCACGTTACCTCAAAGCATTGGTGGATGCAAATATTGCTTCTAAAAAGCGTACTCCGGAATATGATGCGCTCATCAACAATCTGTTCGACATTTATTTGGGCAAGCTTCCTGAAAAGTTTACTTATAAAGGCAAAGAATATACGCCTCAATCTTTCACTGAAAGTCTGGGATTGAATATGGATGATTACGTTGAACTGACTAGTTTCACTCACAAGCCTTATTATGAGACCTTCTCACCTGAAGTTCCCGACAACTGGGAGAACCAACCGATGTATAATCTTCCGTTGGACGAACTGATCGGGGCTATTGACTATGCATTGAACAAGGGATATACCGTATGTTGGGATGGTGATGTCAGCGAACAGGGTTTCTCTTTTAAGAACGGAATCGCCATCAATCCGCAAGTAGAGGACGTGAAAGATTACTCAACTACCGATCGTGCCCGTTTTGAAGCTATGCCTAAATATCAGCGTATGGATGAAGTGTTCAAGTTCGAGCATCCTTATCCGGAAATCAATGTTACACCAGAAATCCGTCAGGACGGTTACGAGAAGTTTGTAACGACCGATGACCACCTGATGCATATCACCGGCATTGTAAAAGACCAGAATGGTACTAAATATTATATTACCAAGAATTCCTGGGGAGCAGAAAGCAACAAATCCGGAGGTTATCTGAATATGTCTGAAAGTTATGTACGTGCCAAAACTATTTGTGTCATGGTTCATAAAGATTCTCTGCCAAAGGGTTTGAAGAAGAAACTCGGAATCCAATAAGCCGCTTGGTATCACCCTAAATAGAGGGTTGATTATTCTATGGATGTCTATATATTAAGTATGTGTTCTTAATAATTTAGGCACGGATTACACGGATTAACACGGTTACTTTGTAGCAATGACAATACTTAAGACCGTGAAATCCGTGTAATCCGTGCCTAAAAAAGATAGCAATTTATGAGTGACAGGCACTTCCCCTTAGTTTTTATTTTTTCTCAATGTCACGTCGCTGATTTCTACAACGCCGCCTTTGTTTTGTGAAAGAATAGCCAGATAACAATCTTTCAGAATAGCAGCGTCATCATCCGTGTCAGATACTTCCAAGTCAGCATTTGCCTTCTTGCTGCTAATAGCATTAACCACTTGTCCCATATCATAATAAACCACTACTTTAGTCCATTTATCAGCATCTTTAATCTTAAAGTTATACTGTGCACCCGAAGCATTCGGTTGAGCATCCGCATCATAATCTCTACGCATGAAGAAAGTGGTATTGTACTTACCATTATCGTTCTTTTCTTCATTGGTCTGTTTGATGTATACACCTACCGGAGTACCAGCTTCTTTAGCTTTTGCATAGAAAGTAAGAACATAGATGCCTTTTTCCAAACCATCGGTAATACGTTGTCCCAGAAAAGCCTTGTACCAAGAGAGATTCTTTTTCAGCACCGGAGTTATCCAATTTCATTGCATTAGGATATTTGGCATCACCTGTCTCTTCCCAGGCAATGGTAGTTGCACCGTCAGCTTCATTATTCATAATAAACCACTCTCCTGCGGCAGCTTTGTTAGCGTTAGTCACTTTAGTCTTTACTTCGGTTGCGAATTTCTCGTTTTTAATCAGATTCTGAGCGCTTACGCTTACTCCTGCAATAGCCAAAAGGCCGGCAAATACTACTTTTTTCATCTTACTGTGATTTAATTGTTTATACTTTATTTTTTCTTATTTAAAAGAATCTACTTCATCTTACTTCACTTGTTGGATCACAAATTCATATTTACCAGTCGCTTTCTTTTCTTCTGTCTTCAGTGTGATGCGATAAATCTCCTTGCCCCAAACATTAGAAAGGCGGGGATCATCCAATTTAATAGTTTCCAGTTCTGCTTTAAATTGTGACGGATAATGCATTTCCACCTTTTGCCCCTTCACTTCGATTCGGATTTTCCCTTCAGACGGGAAAGTAACATTGCCCCAAGTTAAGAAATTCAGTTGATTAGGAGCAACAACCTCATCCAATGTATAAGTATCGCCAATAGTTAATTTATTATTATCAAGTGCGTAAGAGCGAATCCAACTTTTCACTTTCGCCTCTGCCGGATAAGCAGTAGCTATATCAGTAGAGAATGTCCGTTTCTTTTCATTGCAAACAGTATTGGTCGCTTTATATTGTTGTCCGTATTTCTGCGGAATACCATTTATCATCGGTAAGTTATGATAATTGCTCTGCATGGTCCAGATGGTATAGCGGTCCTTGCCGAACGTCTGTTTGGTATATGTACCTACACCGGCATCAATAATCACAGGAATTGTATTTACATATAAAGAGAAGGTTCCTACATCGTTATGGTTATGACTTTCGTTATTGAATCCGCCTTTGGCAGCCACGAACATTCCATTCTTATTTTTCATGTAACAGAATTCCGTCTCGGGATACCAAGTCACGTCCGGCATATCATGCTTTGGAGTCTCTTTGGCAAGATCATTGCAGCAAAGCAGAGACTGGAGCGAGCGGAATGCATCGTTTCCCATGGTCGCGTACGGTTTTCTCCCATTCAGAGGTAAGCGGCAAAATGCATCATTTCATCGCTGTTTACAGCTTTACCGAAGCGATAGAATAACAAAGGATCGCCCCCGCCTTGTGCCGATGCGTCAGCAAAGTTCACCACCCAACCATTACCGACATAAGAACGGGACATATACTCTCCCATACGCCGGATCATCGGTTCATTCAACAGGGATATTTTACCACCTGTACCATCGGAAAGTATTTGCAAATAATCATAGAGTTTTCCGGCAGCATGTCCCCAGTAGGATGTACCTTCTTCACAAGCACCGTCAGACTTCACGAAATTGATAAATTTGTCGACTGATTGCATGGAGCGGTAAACGGCTTTTTGCCAACTTGTCTTTATTGTTCTCCATCAGGAAGAAACATTGCAGGGCATTTGAGTTACACCAGGGATTCCAGTTGTTGATGATTTCCCCGGTTTCCAGTTGAAAGCCATCCACCACATTTCATCGTCGTTCATATATGGATCGAGAATACGTTCTTTGATTGCTTTACGCATTTGTAAAGATACCACGGGATTGATTTTGTCGAATGGCTTACGGAAGGAATAGTGTACCCAAGCCATCAAGGCTCCATATCCGCCTGAACCCAGATCAATAATCTGTTCACGGAAATCGGGAAGCGAACGTTTGCTGCTCTGGCGAGGTAAGTGTGCGGATAAAACCCATGAATTCATTTCACAGCTCATATATGCTCCGTTCAGTAGTTGGTCGATGAAACGTCCTTTCCCTTCGGCCAGTTCGGCGAGCATCAAGGCGTTAAGTGCCTGGCGGTTGGCGTCATAAGGAACCTCCATTATTTTACGGTTGCCGCTACGCTCATATTCCAAATAAGCGGTGGCAGGAATCAGTTGCCATTTGTAGTTGAGAAGTTTTTCACCGGCTTCGATAAGACGTTGCTTATTGGGGCCCATCAGAGAATCCCAGGCGGCACGGTCCGTATAGGCCGGATAAGGTACCCATGCTTGTTTCATCATTAACACATTTTTCAACGTAGACTCGTCTGCCGCTTTCTGCAGCATATCGCGTTCTGTATATGCGTTTGCCTTGAAAGAAAGAAACTTCCCAAAGCTGCTACCAGAAAAACACAAAGCAAATGTTTCATTCGAGTCATGGTATTTTCATTCATTTAAGTATTGCAAAGATAGTGTATCTGATAAAAAATGAGGTGAGCAAATCATACGAACCTCATGACAAAAAAGTACATACTTCAAAAATTTGTACTCATAATTGCTTCATTTTAAGCTTTTTAGGTTATAGAATAATCGATTTCACTCATATTTAAACAGAGATTTCTTCTCAAAATACAGAGATTCCGTTCCAAGAAAACAGAGGTGCAATTTTAGCTAAACAGCGGCTCTGTCTTCCTTAAACAGAGCCGCTGTTTAGTCCAAATAAAGGCTCTATTTTGACATCCTGTTCTCTTCCCGTTTTTCATACCTTAATCCCAATCGCTAAATTCAAAACTCAACTGTTCCCAAACACCATGTTGCTCATCGGCTTCTTCTTTCGGATTGGAGACAGAAAGCCCGATGAGACGGATTGGATGTTGTTCATATTCCACACTTTTAAGCAGTTCCTTGGCAAGCGGGAGTACCCGGTCTAAGGTAGTCAGTTCCTGCGATTGAGTAAGGCTTCGGGTGATCTGGCTAAAATCATGAAACTTAATTTTCAAGGTAAGCGTGTTTCCTTTGAAGTCTTTTCGCTGGAGACGTTCAATCAGTTCTACTGCAACGTGATATAATTCGATTATGACCGATGAACGGGCCGAAATGTCCCGTTCCAATGTACGTTCACAGCCGATAGATTTACGAATACGAATTGCTTCGACAGGGCGTTCGTCAATGCCTCGCGAACATTCATAATACAGCGTACCTGCTTTTCCAAAATGACCAGTCAGCATTTCAAGAGAACATTTCCGTAGTTGAAGTCCGTTGTGGATACCCAGCAAATGCATCTTCCTGGCAGTCACAGGTCCCACTCCCCAGAAAGATTCAATAGGAAGACAGGCGATAAAATCAAGAGCTTGTTCCGGGTGAATAGTACATAAGCCGTCCGGTTTGCGATAGTCCGAAGCTATTTTAGCTAAAAATTTATTATAAGATACTCCGGCAGAGGCAACAAGGTTGAGTTGCTCGCGAATCTTCCGCTTTATTTCCTTGGCTATATCCACAGCCAGGAAATATCTTTCTTGTTTTCAGTAACATCCAGAAAAGCCTCATCCAAAGACAGAGGTTCGATGAGGTCTGTATATTCGTGGAAAATCTCATGTATCTGACGGGAAACGGATTTATAAACATCCATCCTGCCGGGTACAAAGATGAGTTGGGGACAAAGGCGTTTCGCCTTTTGGGAGGACATGGCCGAACGGACACCATAACGCCGGGCTTCATAGCTGGCAGCAGCCACAACTCCCCTCTCTTCAGCATGACCTACTGCCAAAGGTTTGCCACGAAGTTCAGGATTATCACGCTGTTCTACAGAGGCATAGAAGGCATCCATGTCGATATGTATAATCTTTCTCTGCGTCATTCTTTAGGATTAGCAGAGCAAACTTACTAAAATTCCCGAATAATTCCCGCTTATCGGCTCAAGAAATAATACGCTTATGTTTTTTATAGATATAAATCAAAAAACATTTAATATCCTGTTTAATCTACTTCTTATAATGTTATATTTGCATATCGTCTATGAAAAGCATAGACATACCTGATAAGTTTATGCCACCATAGAATCATTTAAGATTATGAAAAACATACTTTTTGGCTTATTAATATCTTGCAGTGTTCCCATATTCGCTCAAAATGGAATCACTTTTAAGGTCGAAAAAGCTTTCAAAGCCTGAAGAATTACTCCATTTGAATTCCCCGAATGAAATTTATGAAAGTCTTATATTATCAGATATGAACATAGAGCCTTATGAGATAAAAGAGAAGAATATCAAGGTTCCTTATCATATCATTGCACAGAGCGAGTCTCCCGACAGTCTCGTTTCTTTTGGCCCTAATTCTTTTTCAACGGTATGTATCAGGCTTATGCAGATCACAGGCCATTCGTGTTGTCCCCAGACATGATTTGGCTATTAATCAGCCAAGGATTTGCACGGCATATAAATGCCAATCAGGAATCGATGAGAAATGATCTCGTTGACTTCTCCGGCAAACTGTCCTTAATTGTAAGAGCGGACAAGAAACTGGAAGACCCTACTTTTTTCATGGGAAGAAATCTTTCCGCAATTTACAAAACAAATCTCCCAACACGCCGGTAATCATCTGACCGAACTGCTCACCTGCAATTTTTCAACGACTACCTCCTTAGAAAAGTTGCTTCTGAAATAACAATCATGGAAGCTGTGAAGCCATACTTTGAGTTTATAATCATACGCATTGTCTGTGGAATACCTGAAATAACCCTTGAAGGAACTCCGGAGGACTGGGAGAAAGTTCTACAGAAAGCCAGAAGCCTGAAAGAATATAAACTTGAATGGTGGATTTCGAACTGGAACCTCTTCTGGAAGAATTTGTCAAAGCTTCCAAAGGCCAGGTGGACAAAAGCTTCTGGCGCAATATGTTCAAATATCATTCACAGAAGCAATACGGCGCTCCGAATATTATTGATGGATGGATCGTTAAATTTTTCCCTTATGACAAGGAAGGAAGAAGAAATAATCTGAAACAGCTTGAAGGCAGAAATTGTCTCCCCGATGAAATAGTGAAGGTAGATGTAAAGTATCAGGAAGTATATACTGATGCCGTCAAAGAGACTCCATTAGAATTTTGGGCAGGTTTCATCGGACTGGAGCAAAATAGTAAGAATTTTGCTCTGCGACCACAAATAGGCTGGATGGTCAGAAAGAAAGACGTTAACAATGACGGATTAAAAAACAAGTTGAGTGCTGACGCCCAAAATGATGGCTGGGGCAGTGGTATTAACATTAGGGTAAAGAAGTTTCCTACTGTCTTGTTAGAACTGAAGGAGATAAAAACTGAGGAAATCATAAGCTTTCTACATGCTTATCTTTGCCTAAATTTTCGTGCAGGAACAGAACCAAAGCCATCAATTCCTGCCTTATCCTCTAAAGTTTCATCAAAAGGTGCGAGGCCGCCTTTGACTATCCCCGATGTAACTGCACCACTGAACCGGAATGCTTCGGAGCAACAGCTTCCGAGTGATGTCTCGTCCTGACACCTGGTGCCTGGATTAAGCTAATCTACTGTGATTCGATTAAGCAGCAAGAGCGTAATTAGTTTCGCCAGATAAAATTTTGATAACTGAGATTAAAGTGCAAATCACCGACGCACTGCATGCTTACCCACCATTTCTGCCCGCTGTCAAATCCAGTCAACCCCAAATTCTTATTCGTACAGAATAGCGATTATTTAGAACGCTTTCCAAGGGTACAAAGATAGGAAATGTTTTCTAAATTACGAGAAGACGTTAGCAAATATTATATCAAAGCATTATCTTTACGGAGCTATTTTATACTTAAAATGAAAAAGCATCATGAAGAACCAACCAATAACATGCTACTTATGAAGAAGAGATTTTTATCTAAAGCATTTATATTCAAGTCATTCGCTGCTATTTGTCTATTCGGAATCAGTATCAGTAGCTGCACATCTAAAAAAAGACTCATATGGAAACAACCGATACTACGGAAAATGAATTAACGATGTTAGTAGGTACTTACACTTCAGGAACCAGTAAAGGTATCTATAGCTTCCGCTTTAATGAAAAAAGACGGAACTGCTGTCCCGTTAAGTGAAGTAGAAATAGAGAACTTCTTATCTTGTTCCATCCGCTGACGGAAAATTCGTTTATGCAGTCAGTGAATTTAATGATGAGCGGGCTGCTGCCAATGCATTGGCTTTCGATAAAGAGAAAGGCACTTTCCAACTATTAAATTCACAAAAAGACCGGAGGCGAAGACCCTTGCTATATTATCACTAATGGTAAGAATGTGGTGACTGCCAATTACAGTGGAGGCAGTATTTCTGTTTTTTCCTATTGCCAAGGATGGTTCTCTCCTTCCTGCTTCCGATATCCTGAAGTTTGAAGGTTCGGGAGTAGACAAGGAACGGCAGGAAAAAATCTCATTTGCACTGTATACGGATTACTCCCGATGGAAAATACCTGTTTGCAGATAATTTAGGAACAGACCAAATACATAAATATGTCATCAACCCGGATGCAGATATTGCCAACCAAGAGAGTTTCCTTAAAGAAGGACAACCAGCGGCCTACAAAGTAAAAGCCGGTTCAGGCCCCCGCCATCTGACATTTGCCCCGAACGGTAACTATGCTTATCTGATAAATGAGTTATCGGGCACAGTCATTGCTTTTGAATATAAAGACGGAAACCTGAAAGAGATTCAAACGATAGCTGCTGATACTGTGGGAGCCAAAGGAAGTGCAGACATTCATATCAGCCCGGATGGAAAATTCTTATATGCCAGTAATCGCTTGAAAGCAGATGGCATCGCTATCTTCCGGATTCATCCGGATAACGGAATGTTGACGAAAACAAGCTATCAACTTACAGGGATTCATCCGCGTAATTTCATCATCACGCCTAACGGTAAATACCTGTTAGTCGCTTGCAGAGATAGCAATGTGATACAAGTTTATGAAAGAGATGCAGACACGGGATTGTTAACGGACGTGTACCGGGATATTAAAATAGACAAACCGGTTTGCATACGGTTTGTGCCATAATAGTTTACTTCTTATTCTGCGCAACCCGACTATCAGGAGTGTGAGTCTTCACAACGATTTTACTCCCATTCTTGGTACACTTGATACATTCTATCCGCAATGTTCTCTCTTTCAGATTGAAAATAAGATTCCGATTAAAATGCTGACCGTTAATGCGGGTTTCAAAATGCACATGCTCCGTAGTGGCACGGCCAGTACGCCCGGTTAGTGCGATAGGCTGTCCGGCTTTTACGATATCACCGCTTTTAACCAGATTCTTGAAATTGTGGCTATAAAGTGTTTCCAATCCGTTAGCGTGGCGGATTACAACGATATTTCCGTAATCATAATAGGGCTTCGACATACGCACGACTCCATCAAAAGCAGCACGAATCGTATCTTTGGCACAAGTCTTAATGTCTGTTCCCGAATGTCCTCCGCGAGTTCCATAGGCAGAGATTACTTTTCCTCCGGGTAATGGGAAAGCATATTCGTGGTCTTTCAGAGAATCCAAATGCAGATAGATATGATTGCCTTTAGCAAATAGTCCGGGAGTAGCTACCCGCACATCAGCCATTTCGCGGGCAGAGAAGGAAGGTTTGTCCTGCCCGTCGGCAGTCAGTGGCAATAATAAAACTGTCAGTAAGATAAGTATGTTTTTCATGTCTTTTTTCTTTTTTTTCAGCCGGAAAAAGGAGCCTCATTATTCAAAGAACATGATTTCGCCTCCATCCGATTCTGCATAGTTTCTTAATAAAGTCTGAATCATTTCAGCAGCTTCTTTCAAGCCTTCTTTTCCGTTATAACCATTGACTATGGCTAAGATATGAGTGGTTCCGAGATCCATCTTCGTACGTTCATGATCGCTTGTCGGGGTTCCGATTCCGCCGAAAGAATCGCGATATACAGGTAATCCTTCGATATTCAGCACACCGCGCCCGATTCCTTCAAATGGCTCTCCAGCTTTGCCGATACCGAGTTCAAGGTGTGTACCTTGTATCTTATCCGCATCGAACCCTCCGATCGAATGCCCCGTACGAAGAGACACTAAATTGATAAGGTCTACCAACGTATCAATCTGATATAACGGATTCCACGCATCAGGCGGCGGCGCAGAGCTTCGGCTGACGGGCGATAACGTCCGGGGTCCTTACCACAACGCTTATATGCCTCACGAGTGGCTGCAATCACGGGCTGCCGTTTGATGTCTTCCATCTGCGTTGTGGAAGTCAGTTGTTCGGTGAAAGCATTGATTTCGTACCAAAGACCTTCGCTGTAAGCAGTATTCTTCACTGCAGCATACACGGCGGCTCCGGCGAAAACCGGGCATGCGTCTTTTATTTCTTTAGATACTTTTATTTCAAACATAACTTATCATAAACTAATCATCAGTGCTATACGGTTATAGGTACTGATTATTACTTTCTAATCATTATTCCCGACAAGATACGGTACCGGAGTCTATACCCAGTCTACGTGCAGAGAAGAATTCATCATGATGAATATAGGTACAGATTCCAGCTACTTCTATCTGTTCTGCAGGCACTCCGAGATTCAGTAATTCAATCCGGTTAGCTTCCCACAAATCAATATGATATTTGCCCGTCTCCTTCTTCTTCATAGAAATAAGAGACATATCGAAACCGCTTTCTTTAAAAAGCTTCGTAGACCTCATCACCTACTTCAAATGATTCGAGCGAAATGCTCGGCCCGATGCAAGCTATCACATCTTCGCCTTGCGTCCCGAACATCTTATTCAAGTGGTCCATCACATGACTGACAATATGCTTCACTGTTCCCTTCCATCCGGCATGAACGGCAGCTACCACTTGCAACTTCTTGTCATACAACAATATGGGTACGCAATCCGCAGTCGTGACGCAAACGCAATACCCCGGTATATTGGTAATTAAAGCATCGGCACCTCTCAAAACATCCTGCCTCATTCCTTCCGGAGCATCAAAGTACCATTTATCAATCACTATGCTCACGGCACCGTGTCGCTGCTCTGCAAAGAATAATTCTTGTATTTCCCACTTCATCAATTGAAGCAACCGATGCCGGTTACGGACAAGATTCATACACGTGTCATTCGTATAAGGCGAGCAGTTGAAAGAGGCATAAGTCCCGGTACTAACACCTCCGTGACGTGTAGTTACGAAATGAGCTACTTCGGGATATGACATGAGTGACTTATATCCCTTCAACTCTTTATTTTTTTTGTAAGTGAAATCATTTTTCTTCCCAATCTTCTTCTTCGTACTCATAGTCGATGTCCTCATCGTCATCATCCGCATCTTCCTCATATTCATAAACGATGTCTTCATCTTCGCCCATGTCTTTGAGTTCCTGTTGCAAGCGGGTCACGTCTTTCGGACGGTGGACAATCGCCTCTATCTTGTTGCTCTCCTTGTTCAGTTCTTCCCAAAGGATGTCTTTCAACACCGAGATTCCCAAACCGGAAACAGAAGATATGAATACGTGGGGAATGCCTTCCGGCAATGTAGGTTCAATCTCGTCCATCAACTCCTGATCGAGCATATCGCTCTTGGTGACAGCCAACACACGTTGTTTGTCCAGCATTTCAGGATTGAAGGTACGCAGTTCGTTCAGCAAGACTTCGTATTCTTTACGAATGTCGTCACTGTCCGCCGGAACCATAAACAACAACAAGGAGTTGCGTTCGATATGACGCAGGAAACGCAGTCCCAAACCTTTACCCTGACTGGCTCCCTCGATAATTCCAGGAATGTCCGCCATCACAAATGATTTCCCATCGCGATAGGAAACAATTCCCAGATTCGGTTCGAGTGTCGTAAACGGATAATCGGCAATCTTCGGTTTCGCAGCCGAAATGGAAGAAAGCAAGGTAGACTTTCCCGCATTCGGAAATCCTACCAGACCGACGTCGGCAAGTAGTTTCAACTCCATGATAACAGTCATTTCCTGCATCGGTTCTCCCGGCTGCGCAAAACGCGGAGCCTGGCGGGTTGCCGTCTTGAAATGCCAGTTACCCTGACCGCCGCGACCACCTTTAAGCAGAATCACTTCCTGCCCGTCTTCAGTCACATCGCAAATGTACTCTCCGGTTTCGGCATTATAAACAACCGTTCCGCAGGGTACTTCAATTACTTTATCCGCGCCGTCTTTGCCGAAACTACGTCCTTTGCTCCCCGATTCACCATGACCGGCCATCGCATGACGGTCAAACTTCAAGGATGTAGCAAAGTCCAGTAATTACGGTTGCCGCGCAAGATGATATGGCCTCCTCTTCCGCCATCGCCCCCATCGGGACCTCCGTTAGGACAATATTTCTCGCGCCTCATGTGCGTAGAGCCTCTTCCGCCCTTACCCGAGCGACAGTATATCTTTACGTAATCAACAAAATTCGATTCAGCCATATTCTTTTTAAGTAGTTAAAGTAGTCAGTAGTTAGAGTAGTTAAGTAGAATACTCCGGCTACTGACTTTATTCATTTATAATAGTGTATTGATAATTAGTAAGATTACTAAATTACAATTTATCTACTGCTTCGCAGATTTCAGCAAAGATACCTTCCATAGTACCCAAACCGTTGATGTGCTGGTATTTCTTTTCGTTCTTGTACCAGTCAATCAACGGAGCAGTCTGCGAGTGATATACATGCAGACGTTTCTTGATCGTTTCTTCGTTGTCGTCAGCACGGCCGGAGTCTTTACCGCGTTTGATAAGACGCACCATCAGTTCATCCTCTGGAACTTCGAGATCCAACATTACAGAAACATCCTGTCCTCTTTCCGCCAACATTTTCTTTAATGCTTCCGCCTGTGCAATTGTTCTTGGGAAACCATCGAAAATTACACCTTTGCTATCTTTAAAGCTATCAAATACGCTTGCCAGAATATCAATCATCAATTCGTCGGGAATCAACTGACCCTGGTCGATGTAACCTTTAGCAGTTTTGCCCAGCTCCGTGCCGTTTTTAATTTCTGCACGCAATACATCTCCTGTCGAAATGTGGTTAATTCCGTATTTTTCAACAATACGTTCGCTTTGCGTTCCCTTTCCTGAACCGGGAGCACCGAAAATTACAATGTTCAACATTTTGTTATTTACAATTTAACGATTTACTATTTACCATTTAAACTGGTACCTATTTAATATTAACTGTTTAATCTACAACAGTATAAATATCGGGATAATTGCGTCCGAAACCATCATAATCCAATCCGTAGCCAACGATAAAATCATTCGGGATTTCCATCGCTACGTATTCTATGTTCAGATTGACCTTGAGTTTTTCAGGCTTCACTAGCAGAGAAGCAATATGGATTGCTTCAGGGTCGCGTGTGCCCAGTGTATCCAGCAGACGCTGCATCGTCAGTCCGGTATCTACAATATCTTCTACGATCACTACCGTACGTCCGGCAATGTCTTCATTCAGCCCGATCACTTCTTTAATTACTCCGGTGGAAGTCACTCCCTGATAAGAAGCCAGCTTCACAAACGAAATCTCGCAGGGGATGGTGATATGCTTCAGTAAGTCGGCGGTAAACATGAACGAGCCGTTCAACACACTGAGGAAAAGCGGATTCTTACCTGCCAAATCGCGATTGATTTCGTTCGCTACGCGAATCACTTCTTTTTGAATATCCTGTTCCTTAATGGAAACAGTAAATTGCTTGTCTTTTATCTGTATGGTATCCATAACCGGTCATTTTAAAAATAACCTTGCAAAAATACGATTTTTTATTCTACCCCGTGCATCATCTTCTGTAATTTCTTCGACAGAAGGAACAGAATCAATGAAGCAACACCGGACATAACTACGAATACCATAAAGAAATCGTACATGGTAGCAATCTGATAACCAAAGATTGATTTCACTTTTCCGGCTTCCGGATAGAGCCCGCTCAACATTCCCGCAAATTTATTGGCTGTGGCAGTAGACAGATACCAGATTCCCATCATCAGGGAGGCAAAACGTAGCGGACTCAACTTATTTACCATTGAAAGTCCGATAGGTGACAAGGCTATTTCACCCATTGTATGAATAAAGTAAAGTCCTGTCAGCCAAATCATACTTACCTTCACTCCCGGAACTGCATCTTTCACTCCGAAACAGATGAAAAGATAACCTAAAGAAAGGAGTAACAAACCAATCGCTTGTTTGGTAGGAGAAGCGGGTTCCATCTTTCGCTTGTTCAGGAAACCCCACACACCCGGCATTATATATGCCAGAACAACAACAAACAGAGGATTGAAGGATTGAAACCACGAAGCCGGCATTTCCCAACCTAAAATATCGCGGTTGGTCTGTTCGGAGGCAAAAAGGGTTAAAGAGGCTCCTGCCTGTTCGTAAGCCGCCCAGAAGAAAATGACAAAGAAAGCTACTATATAGATAACAAAAATACGGCTACGTTCGATCTTAGTTAATGAACCGTCCAGCAGGATGAGGACAGGGAAAACAATGCAGGCGGTAAAAATACCGATGCTCACCCAATCACCCTCAAAAGCATAATTAAAGAAGGCTATTAAAGCAACTGTAAGAATAGTGATTACAAGGGTATTACGTATCTTGGTACGCTTATCCATCTTCGGGTGTGAGATATGGTCGGCTATCTCCTCTTTCTTTTTCACGTTTGGCATCGGGAATAATACCGATTGGTTCTCCGGAGGGAGAGAAAAGATATTTATTCTTTTGAGTTTCAAAAAGTACAACGGTGAACAGTGTCATGATTCCGGCTGCAAGAAATCCCCATTTAAAGTCATGCGGATCACCGGTATCTCCCAAATAACCACAAATCAAAGGAGCAGCAAAAGAGCCTACATTCACTCCCATATAAAAAATGGTGTATGCAGCATCCAACCGCCTGTCTCCGGGTTCGTAGAGCTGACCTACCAGAGAAGAGACAGTGGGTTTGAAGCAACCATTGCCCAAGATCAGGAAGCCTAGTCCGCCATACATCAGCCAATGTGCTAGTTCGGTATTATTCAATGTGGAAGCACTCATAAACATCAGGAACTGCCCGACGGCCATCATCACCGCACCCCAGAACACTGAACGGCGAATTCCCCAATATTTATCGGCAATGTATCCGCCAATCAACGGAGTCAGATAGACCAGTCCGGTATAGCTACCGTAGATAGAGGCGGCCGCTTCTTTATCAAAAAGCAATGCCTGCGTCAGGAAAGAGAATGAAAATCGCACGCATACCGTAGTAGCTGAAGCGCTCTGCCGTGCTTGTTGCAAAAATCAGGTAAAGACCTTTCGGATGCCCTTTCAATGCACTCATGAAATTATGTGTTTAGTAGTTTATGGGGTGCAAAGGTACTAAAAAGTAGATTAAATGCTTTAAAAAAAGAAAGTTCTTATCAAACAGGAATACAGGGGAATAATAAAAATGAGCATAAAAAATCCTACCGGTCCACTTCATTATTTTTTTAGCTGTGTAAATAACAAAATGGAGATCCATCTTACATGCAGGTTACTTACCACTTTAGCCAAAAGTAAATTCGACATTTTCGACACTGGCAAAAAGCATTCCTTCCCTCTTCCTCAAAAAAGACTTTGCTTTTCTCTAGCCAGCCAACCAATAGCAAGAGCTACGTCTTCGAACGTCAAACCTAATTCACGGCACAAATCGAACATGGAAAGTTCACCTTTTTTCATTTAAGATGCGCCATACTTTCCCGGCATTTGAGCCAATTCTTTTCTTTTCCATCATGCAAACTTTAGAAGATTAAACAATTTATTATTTATAATCTTATTCATTGTGAGCATAGGAAAATGATGCAATACACATCACCTACCCCAAAAGATAGTATTTTTATTGGGAACCGCAAATAATCAAACACTTAAATTGTTCAAAAGCAGATTTTTCCCCAAACCAAACAGACTATATCCGATACATTTACAGATCATTCCCAATCTATTCATAACAAAGTTACTCTCTATCAATGATAAACTTACTAATGACTCATTGAAAAGTTCCTTTTCACTAACTAAAATCTATAAATGCAACTTGCATTTATAAAAACAAAGAACTTGCGTTTATATAAATGAAAGCTTCATTTATATAATCAAAAGTTGCAATTATAGTTTTCTTCCTATACAGAAGAATCATGTACATTTGTAATCCGAAAACTAAAAAAGAACATCGCAATGAAAATATTTCCAAGCAGCAGTAGCAAGAAATTGGACGCTTATACCATTGAGAACGAACCTATTGCATCAATCGACCTGATGGAACGTGCAGCAACCGCATTAACTAAAGCCATCACAGACAGATGGAATACGGAAACACCGGTCACCATCTTTGCCGGACCGGGAAATAATGGCGGAGACGCCCTTGCCGTAGCCCGCATGATGGCTGAAAAAGGGTATAAGCTCGAAGTATATCTCTTCAACCCAAAGGGAGAACTTTCACCTGACTGCCAGACCAACAAAGAACTGGTAGAAATGATGGAAGAAGTGGCATTCCATGAAATTAGTACCCAATTCGTCCCTCCTGTCCTGACACCCGATCATCTGGTTATTGATGGATTGTTCGGTTCCGGCCTGAACAAACCATTGAGCGGAGGTTTCGCTGCCGTAGTAAAATACATTAATTCTTCCCCTGCCATGGTAGTAGCCATCGACATTCCTTCGGGATTAATGGGAGAAGAAAACACATTCAACGTAAAAACCAATATAATCCGTGCCGACGTTACTTTCAGTCTGCAACTGCCGAAGCTCGCCTTTTTGTTCGCAGAAAACACTGAATTTGTAGGAGAATGGGAATTACTGGATATCCAATTGAGCGAGGACGGCATTGAAGAAACGGAGACAAACTACGAGATGTTGGAAATAGAGGAGATCCGTTCACTCATCAAACCACGCAAACAGTTTGCCCACAAAGGGAAACTTTGGTCATGCACTATTGATAGCCGGTTCAAAAGGAATGGCAGGAGCTTCTGCTCTCGCCGCCCGTGCCTGCCTCCGTTCGGGAGTAGGGCTGCTGACCGTTCATGCACCAATGTGTAACAACGACATCTTGCAGACTTCCATACCTGAAGCAATCGTAGAAACCGACGCCAACGAGACCTGTTTTGCTGTACCCACCGACACAGATGATTATCAAGCAGTCGGCATCGGTCCGGGACTGGGACGAAATGAAGAAACGGAAGCTGCCCTACTGGAGCAATTGGAACACTGCCAAGCCCCTGTTGTAGTAGACGCCGATGCACTTAATATCCTTGCCAACCACCGCCACGCACTTACACATCTGCCGAAAGGCTCTATCCTCACTCCCCACCCGAAGGAACTGGAACGCCTGACCGGCAAATGTCAGGATTCTTACGAGCGATTGACGAAGGCTTGTGAGCTTGCCCATACCGCCCATGTTCACATCGTTCTAAAAGGTGCCTACTCCGCCATCATTACTCCCCGAAGGCAAATGTTACTTCAACCAGACCGGTAATCCCGGTATGGCAACAGGAGGCAGCGGAGATGTACTGACAGGAGTAATCCTTGCGCTGCTTGCCCAAGGTTATCCCACCGAAGAAGCCGCTAAAATCGGTACTTACATTCACGGATTGGCGGGAGACGTCGCCCAGAAAAAAGCAAGGCATGATCGGATTAATCGCAAGTGATATCATCACCTGTCTGCCGACGGCTTGGCGGCTTGTAAGCGAATAAAAGTTAAGAACTTAGGGTTTATTCAATAACTTCATTAACTTTGTTTTCAAAATCAGCTAAAAAGAACCGAATATGAAAAAACTGATTATAGCGGCGGGTCTGCTGATGACGACTTCCGCCTACGCACAAACCGAAGTATTGACAGGGGTCACTCGTGGAAAAGACTATGGAGTGGTATATAGTCTTCCCAAAACTCAAATAGAACTTGAAATAAAAGCGAACAAAGTCAAGTATACTCCAGGTGAATTCAGCAAATACGCTGATCGTTACCTGCGACTGACCAACGTCTCCGCCGACCCTGAAGAATACTGGGAACTGACAAGCGTAAAAGTGAAATCCGTAGGTGTGCCCAATGGCGACGCGACGTATTTTGTGAAATTGAAAGATAAAACGGTAGCTCCTCTTATGGAACTGACTGAGGATGGCATCGTGAAAACCATCAATGTGCCTTACAGCAAAAGCAGTTCAGACAAGAAAACAGCTCCTGCTCCCACTGTCCTCTCAAAAATAGCGAATCCCCGCGAATTCCTGACCGAAGAAATCCTGATGGCCAGCTCTACCGCTAAGATGGCGGAACTGGTAGCCAAAGAAATCTATAATATCCGTGAAAGCAAAAATGCCTTATTGCGCGGACAAGCTGACAATATGCCTTCAGACGGAGCACAGCTTAAAATTATGCTCGATAATCTGAATGCACAGGAAGAAGCCATGACGCAAATGTTCTCCGGCACTCGTGATAAGGAAGAGAAGACATTCACCGTCCGTCTTACTCCGGACAAGGAATTCAACAACGAAGTTGCTTTCCGCTTCTCCAAGAAGCTAGGCGTAGTTGCTAATAATGACCTGGCAGGAACTCCGTTTTATATCAGCTTGAAAGACCTGAAATCTGTCAAGATCCCACAGGAAGACGGTAAAAAGAAGAAAGATTTGGATGGAATCGCCTACAACGTGCCCGGACAAGCAATGATTACATTGACCGACGGTAAAAAGAAACTTTACGAAGGTGAACTTCCTATAACTCAATTCGGTGTGATAGAATATCTGGCTCCTGTCTTATTCAATAAGAATTCTACAATCAAAGTTTATTTTGATCCGAATACGGGAGGATTGCTCAAAGTGGACAGAGAAGAAGGGAAATAGAAAAATTCTAAAAAACAAAGAATATGGTTGGTGAAGGACATATGCTCGACATGATACGCCGGCTTAGCGAAGGACGGGAGGCTTCCCGTCTACGCCGTGAACGTGCCAACAACAAACTGAAGCAATTAAACCGCACCAACGAGCCTTATCCACTGCCCAACACCACTCCCGAGGAAATGGGACGTATCATCCACGACTCGGAAAAAAAAGAAAGAGAAAGGACAGCAATTATTTTGTTTGGGGAACGCTTATTATCATGGGAGTCCTGATAGCAATTGCCGTCATATTCTGGGCAATCTTCCTTAATTAGATAATTTATGATGATAGATGATAGATGATAGTTGATAAATGATAGATGGGAGATGGGAGATGGGAGATGTTTCCTAAATGATAAAGGGATATTTAGTAAATAAGAAATATAAGTAACTAAAGATATTCTCAAAATATTAAAAAGGCAACTAATTCGTAATGAATCAGTTGCCTTTTTCATGTCTTTAAACGAGATATTTAATAAACCTCCTTAGGAGGGCTGTACTACGCATATAACCAGCTATTATGCCACATAGTAACTATCATTTATCATCTATCAACTATCATTTATCAACTATCTATCACCTATCATCTAATTAAGAAAAGTTTTATAAATCCATCTTTCTGCATTTGAGAAAGATAAGCCGATACACGAGACTCGTATCCCACTTCATTTTGAAAATGCTCTGCGAGTTCTTCTATGATCTCACGAACAGTACGTTTTCCATCTATCAGTTCCCATACAGCCGTACCGTGTTCTTCCAATCGTACATGAAGTTCTTTCGACATTCCTGCCGGTACAAGAAAGCGTTGCATCCACGGATACTTAAAACGGGGAAAGGAGAGCACAATCGTCTCCCCTTCCCGTTCTGCTGTTATATGTTCACTGCGACAGGGAATAACCTCTAACAGGTTGGTTTTCTCTTTGGCAGCCATAGTTCTTATTTTTTATTTCAGAGTATTCATACTGATACTCTTTTATTTCCGAACCTTATACTTTCGGATTTATAGCGTTACTTTGAATCACAACAGTTACTTCGAATTGTAGCAACTGTTACTTCTGAATATTTGCTTCTTCCAAACCGTATCCCTTCTTCTTGTTCTCTGCCTTCAACATCAAAGCCACAATCAGAGCAAGCCACCAAAAAGAGCAAAAATAGTCATCGGCAACGTATAGTCATAGGTTTGCGCGCCATCTACTACCGGACCTTTACAATAAGAATTCAGTACCCATCCGATCAACAAAGGCACACCCATCAATCCCCAATTCTGTACCCAGAAGATCAAGGCATAAGCCGTACCCAACTGTTTTTCCGGAATAATCTTAGAACAGAAGGCCACATTGCAGAAGGAACCAATGAGAAAGCAAATCCCAAGATAATCATGATCACCGTAGCAAACCACCATACATTCAGGATAGGCAGAGCGAACATGGTATGCACGAATATCAACATGACAGATCCGATCACCATCAATGTGGCTCCCTTTACCGATACGGTCATATAACGAACCGAACAAAGGTGTCAGCACAATAGCACCAATTGGCAGCAATCCGGGAATGGTTCCCGCCAGTTTCGGATCCACATTATATTTCTGTACCATCAAGTCGGCCGCATACTTGATGAAGGGGAATACGGCCGAGTAGAACAATACACACAGTAATGCAATCAACCAGAATCCTTTATTTGTGATGATATACACAATGTCTTTCATGCGGAACGGCTCTTCCGGTTCCAAGCCTTCTGCATCCAAAGAAGCATCCAATTTCTTATCGTAGAAAGTATAAAGGAAGAAAGCGATGGTACCTACACACAACATAATCAGACAAAACAGAATAGGAGCAGGAATATTAGTATGGAATGCACCACTCTCGTCCGTATATCCGAAGAAGTCTGCCAAAGGAACTGTCAACACCAGCGCCAGAGTTGTTCCGATACGTGCCGTAGCCATTTCAAGTCCCATAGCCAATGCCATTTCCTTGCCCTTAAACCATTTGACGATAATCTTGGAAACAGTGATTCCCGCAATCTCGACACCTACACCGAAGATGGCATACCCCAGTGCGGCAAGGGTTACCTGCGTCTTGAAGCCGAAGAGCATGGCTCCTTCCGGGAAAGTAGTAGAAATGGCGTAGTATTTCAATCCACAGCCGAATACCATCAACAGGCACGCCCCCATTCCGGTAAAACGGACCCCCATCTTATCCAGAATGATACCGCCGAAGATCAGCATCAACAAGAATACGTTAAACCAACCGTAAGCGCTTGTGAAGAAACCATAATCAAGACTATCCCATAGTAGTTCTTTCTCAAGCATGGGTTTTAGAGGAGACATTACGTCGGTGAGGAAATAGCCGCATAGCATAGTAAATGCGACCAATGCTAGAACACTCCATCGGAGTACGGCGGAGTCATTCAATTTCTTTTTTAATTGTTCTGTCATTGTTATATTCAAAAAAGTAGTTAATAATCTTATACAGCCAACAAAGGTAGTTAAATCTCGTTTGTTTCTATCACAAAGAGATTGTTTTTACAAGAAAAAAGTTACATCTGCGGATTACACTGACCACCCGGAACATTGAGAATCCGTGTAATCCGCGTAATCCGCACTTAAATATCAAAGAAATGCAGCATCCGTCTGCACCTTCCCTTAAATGGTTTTACCCCAAAGTCTTACCTGACGGCGGAGCAAATTACTCTGCTTTAGGAGCAGGAGTTTCAGCCGGTGCCGGAGTTTCCGTTGCAGGTGCATTGGTAGCAGGAGCATCAGTTTGCGGTGCAGCCGTACCTGCGGGTAAGTTATACGGGTTAGTCTGTTGTTCTTTCTGTGCCTGTTCCAACACTGCGTCTTTAGCAACTGCAGAACGAGGAACTACATAAGCAGTAGCAATGCTCATTACCACCATGAAGATAGCTAGGCCCCATGTTGCTTTTTCCAGAAAGTCTGTAGTCTTGCGCACGCCCATGATGGCGTTAGATGAAGAAAAACCAGAAGCAAGTCCGCCTCCTTTTGAGTTCTGAATCAGCACGATGAAACACATCAACAAGGCTGCAATAACCATTAAGATAACGAATAATAAGTACATTTTTAGTTATTTTGAATTAGCGTTAATAATCAATTTCTCCAAAAATCTGATTTGGTCTGCAAAGTAAGCATTTTTTTTTGGATATTTCAAGCTTAATTTTTTAATTATTTCAAGAGCTTTTGAATATCGTTGCTGTTTAACATAGATTTTTGCTAAAGTTTCCGTGAAACAGCTGTCGTCTTCCTCTTCTTCCTCCATCGTTTCTTCTTCGCATACCTCGTCCGAAGCAGCATCCGCTTCTTCTCTTAAAGGCTTCATGCAGAGGGGAGAGTCGCTCTCGCTCTTTTCTATAAAGTCGTCAATCAGTTCGAAGCCTTTGAGTTTGGGCGTTTCTTCGGCCGGCTGTTCCGTCCGGAGTCTCCTCCAAAAGATAAGAAGTGTAATCCATCGAATAGTCGAAGCCGGTCTGGGCCGCTACTTCTTCGGGGACTGTGGACAAGAAAAGCGTCAATCAAAGCCAATGTACGGTCTACCGAAGGCTCATCTTTCAGAACCTCAGTCAAAGGTAACTCCTTTTTTCCGCGCCTGCACATCATAGCGGTCACCTTCAATCAACTGGAACAACTGTCGTCTGTCTGCGATGTAAAGAACCGCTTTTCGCAGTTCCCCGCCAAAACTGATATCATGGAGAACATACAGATTTTTGAGATACAACAGACGAAGCGACTGAAAATACGGATACCTCGCAAGCAGATTGCGCAACTCGTACAAAGTATCCCTATTCAGCGTCTCCGGATGCTGAATCCATTGTTGAAAGTTAACAGAAGTCATTAATATTACCAGTTTGCTACAGTTGCATTAAAAATTTGGTCGGTGATCTCTTTAGACATTTCAGCTATCAACCCGTCCTGTACGGCAGTCAGCAACTGGGTAGAGTCGTAGGTACGGAAAGCGGAGAATTGCTGTTCGAAGTCTTCGGCGTGATTTGTGTTGTTGACAAAACGCACATTGACCGTGATGGTCAGCTTCGTTTCCGAAGAGTAACCATCGGCAGACACTGCCTGGTTATACTGGTTGTAGCCCGTAATTTCACCGTCAATCTGCAAGTCGGCATTCTGGTTCGGTTTCAGCAGTTGCAGACGGGTCTGTCTGATGAAGATATCTTTCAGGTCTTCATTGAACTTGGTAGCCAGCGGAGCATACACATACTCCGACTTAATCGGGAAATCAGCTATCGAAATAGTCTTTACCTTTGTATAATCTATAGACGATCCGTTAAATTTATAGGAAACAGTGCACGCAATGACTACCACCGGTAAAACGAACAGTACCAAAGGGCGTATTATTTTCTTAATCCAATTCATATTCTTTTATTTTTCTATAAAGTGTACGCTCGGAAATATTCAAGTCCTTAGCCGCACTTTTCCGCTTTCCATGATGTCTCTCAAGTGCTTTGCATATCATTTCTTTCTCTACTTCATCCAATGACAAAGGAGGTTCTTCTACATATTCTTCCGTGTCTTGTATGTCATCATCATCCTTGCAAACCGCAGGCTGCATGGTATGAATGATAGCAGGTACCGAAGGTTGGTGTGTCGTCACCACCGGGGTAGTAACCACCGTTCCCACTTGTCCTACCTGCCCCACCTGTCCGGCGCGTTCAGCCATCAGATTGTGTACCATCTTTTTCAGTTCCGCCACTTCCTGCCGCATATCGAACAGAACGGAATAAAGAATCTCCCGCTCGCTTTCAAAACCCTTGACTCTCACGTGTACCCAGCAATGCGGGAAGACGTTGTGTATTCTGCGCGGGAAGATAATTCTGCAAGATGGCGGCAGTGATCTCCCTGTTAGTTTCAATAATCGAAATCTGCTCGGTGATATTCTTCAGCTGGCGCACATTTCCCGGCCACGGATAAGCCAGCAATTCTTTCTTGGCATCCTCCGTCAGCTGAATAGCGGGCATCCGGTATTTCTCTGCAAAGTCTGCGGAAAACTTACGGAACAACAGGAGCACATCGTCCCCACGTTCACGCAAAGGGGGAATCTGGATAGGTACCGTATTCAACCGGTAATATAAATCTTCACGGAAACGTCCCTCCGCAATGGCTTGCGTAAGATTGACATTGGTAGCCGCCACAATGCGCACATCTGTTTTTTGTACACGTGACGAACCGACTTTGATAAACTCACCGCTCTCCAGTACACGGAGCAGCCGCGCCTGAGTAGGCATGGGCAACTCCCCTACTTCATCAAGGAAGATTGTCCCTCCGTCGGCTTCTCCGAAATAACCTTTCCGCTCGCCGATCGCACCGGTAAACGCGCCTTTCTCATGCCCGAACAGTTCGGAATCAATCGTACCTTCCGGAATAGCACCACAGTTGACAGCAATATACTGCCCGTGCTTCCTCCGGCTATATTGATGAATAATCTGCGGAAAACTTTCTTTTCCGACTCCACTTTCTCCGGTAATCAGCACAGACAAATCGGTAGGAGCTACCTGAATGGCAACATCTATGGCGCGCAACAATGCTTCGGTATTACCTATAATACCGAAACGTTGTTTCACTTGTTGTATCTCTGCTTTTGTCATCTATTTTAAGTTTAAGCCAGTATAAAGTATTAAGTATAAAGTATTAAGTATTAACCTTGCAAATGATCGACTGTGATAATACTTAATACTTTATACTTAATACTTATTCTTCGTCTACTGTATCCAGCTTCAGTTTATCACTATCGTCACGTTTCTCGTAATACTGTTTACGCAACGGATTGGCACGGGCCGCTTTTTCCCGTTGACGATTGCGGAATACATCGATGGCAACATAAATTGCCTGACGGAAAGAATCTTCACAAGCCACTCCCTTGCCTGCAATATCATAAGCAGTACCATGAGCCGGAGAAGTACGTACCACCGGCAGACCTGCCGTATAGTTCACTCCGTCTTCCATAGCCAGTGCCTTGAAAGGAGCCAATCCCTGATCATGGTACATCGCCAGAATACCGTCAAAGTGAGTATAGTTGCCCGAACCCATAAAACCGTCGGCCGGATAAGGACCGTAGCACAGGATTCCTTTTTCTTCCATTTCTTTCATGGCAGGAATAATCACTTCCTGTTCTTCCATTCCCAACAAACCACCATCTCCGGCGTGAGGGTTGAGAGAGAGTACCGCGATACGCGGAGCACCAATGCCGAAATCCTGTTTCAAGCAACGATGGAATATCATCAGCTTCTCCTGAATCAGTTCCTTGGTAATCGTAGTGGCAATCTCTCTGACAGGGATATGCGTCGTAACCAAAGCTACCCGGAAGTCATTCTTCATCAAAATCATCAATGATTTATTACCGTTACCCAGACGTTCTTCGATATATTCCGTATGTCCGGGGAATGAAAATTCTTCCGACTGAATCGTATGTTTGTTGATCGGAGCTGTCACAATGACGTCGATCAGCCCCTCACGATACTCTTCTATGGCACGCTCCAAAGCACCCAATGCAGCCTTACCTGCTTCGGGATCGGGTTTGGAGAATTCCACTTTCACTTCGTCATCTGTACAGTTCACTACACTCAAGCGGTTGTATCCCGCTTCGGTAGCAGAATTGACAATACTGAAATTTGTTTGAATATCCATTGCTTTACGATGATAAGCCGCTACTTTCGGTGAGCCATAAATGATCGGAGTACATAGCTCAAGCATCGTAGGGTCTGAGAATGTCTTAAAGATCACTTCATAACCTACCCCGTTGATATCTCCTTGGGTAATGCCGATCCTTATTTTGTTTTCTTCCATGTTTTTATTTATTAGTTGGTTCCGCTGCCTCCTTAGATGCTTCTCCCAATGGAATCTGATTCTGCTGACCTTCTTGCGGAAGTTTCAGCGTATAAAGAGATGCTTCCATCTGGCGAACCAGATTGCGTTTCATTTTATCAGGTGAATATACAAATATTTCTGCTGTAATAATTCGTTGGTTTTTCTCGTCCAGGGCGAGTGTGGGAAACGTATGGGCCACCCATAAAATCACCCTTCATACGCCACAAGCCGCGTGCTTCCATCGTGTAGCTGTTCTGTACATTGATGGGACGAACGTCAGTCAGCAAACTGTCAGTCGACATATAAACGCCTTCTTTGAATCCGGGGATATTGGCTTTCATCACAGAATCGCGCTTATGAACGAAGTATTCTTTGGTGAATGTATCCTTGTCAGTATAAGGATAAGAATACATCACGAAATTACGGTCGGCAGTACCTGTGTTGGTAGAAGCCCAGAAAAAGTTCTCACCGGTTTTAGAATTGGTCAGTTCGGAAGGCAACCAGATATTGCAGCCGAACAGGCTATCCACTTTGTTGGAGATAAAGTTACTGTGTTTTTTTCCAATAACGTAATCTGACGGTTCATTTCCGCACGGGTGAAGAAATTGATTATCGTCTGTCTATTCTCCTTCACAAACTTTTCAAACTCTTCTTCGTTCGGAGCCTGGATAGTCAATATCATTTGCGGATTGGCATATACGTCTTTCGCATATTTGAACGAGGCTTTCGTATATATATCCTGTATATCTACAATAATAATGTTACGTATCAGCTTCAGCGTAGAATCATAATCTTTCGGCGAAGTATACATAATCCGGAAAGAAGGTTCCGACTGCGGCAATCCGGGCATATCGGAATCGAGTGCATCATGCAAAGCTCTTCCTGCCGCACGATCCCAAACACCGTGGTCTACTACTACCAAAAGCTCGTATGCACGTCCACTAGAAGTGTGGTTTCCTTTCAGACCACAAGAAGCAACTACGAAGGCTACCAGAGCCATGCTTAAATAAAAAGAGTACTTTTTCATGATGTTCGATTTTATATATTAACTTTTATTATTTTCCTCCTGTTTCGCAGTTGACAGCATACCGCAAGCGGCAAAAATATCTTCTCCTCTTGAAGAACGGATGGTGGTGAAAAGCCCGTGTGACGTCAGATAATCACGAAAACGGGTCATCGTTTCCATATCCGCTCCCTCAAGGTTTACACCCGGTATGGCATGAAAACGAATCAGATTGATTCTGCAATCCAATCCGCGAAGGAGTTTGAGCAACTCCTTGGCATATATTTGCGAATCATTGAGCCCCTTAAAAACAATATATTCAAACGAAAGTCGACGCTGTTTACTAAAATCATAGTTTTTTAACAGTTCCACCATTTCGGTGATCGAATATGCCCTTTCTGCCGGCATCAATTCGGAGCGTTGAGCTGTCAATGGAGAGTGAAGACTGATGGCGAGATGGCAATCGTTCTCTTCGATAAACCGCCGCAGTCCTTTCCGCAGTCCTACTGTAGAAAGAGTGATACGCTTCGGACTCCAAGCATAGCCATAGGTAGCGGTCAGTAGTTCCAATGCTTTCAGCACCTCATCCAAATTATCAAGCGGTTCGCCCATTCCCATCATCACGACATTGGTCAGTTTGTCGCGTTCCGGCAACGAATGAATCTGGTTGATAATCTGATGGGCGGTCAGGTTGGCAGAGTAGCCTTGTTTCCCGGTCATACAGAACTTGCAGTTCATTTTGCAGCCTACTTGTGAAGAGACACATAACGTCGCCCGGTCGTCATCCGGAATATAAACTGATTCAACAAAATGGTTATCGCCCACTCTGTACAAATACTTCACCGTGCCGTCTACAGAACGCATTTCATCTACCGGAGCAGCTGCTCCCACCTCATAGTTCTGTTTAAGCAACTCACGGTGTTTCAATGACAAATTAGTCATATCATCAATCGAGGCTACCTTCTTTTCGTAAAGCCAGGATGCAATCTGCTTGGCAGCAAAGCTGGGCATACCCAGTCTTTTTGTCAATGATTGAAGCTCTACAAGAGTCATTCCTAAAAGGGGATATTTAGACATTCTTCTTTCTGTTGATAGTTTATATCTGCAAATGTAAGGAAATAAAGTCGATTTCTATATAGCGAGAATGCAAAAGTTAACAAAAAAGGGAAGTAGCCCCAAGTTATGAACGAACCACATCTATATATTGAAGCAGCTTTTTTCGCCATTTCCGAGTCACTACCATTCCTTTTCACTTCATGATCGTACGCCTCACGAAAACAGGACAACGCATCTTCCCGTTCATTACAAAAACTGTGTAAAACCCCTAGATTTTGACAAGCCAGAATCGTATGATCATCCTCCCATCCCAAGTACTTCTTCCGTAGTTCAAACTCTTTTAAGAAAGCATCTTTCGCCATTGGATAATTTTCCATCTTTGCATAAGCTTGCGCTTCGTAGTAACAGACCTCACTAGAAACATCAGGATCAATATCCTCGTGAATATCTAAAGTCGTTGCAATACGAATTACGTTCCCATACTCCTTATTCTCGTAATATTGTCGCATAATATCACATCTCAATGCCTCGTAACGGACAGTTAATTCAGCCAGACGCGGCTTTTCACTGAAAAACTTTTCATGCAGAAGAGACTCACGAAAAAATAAAGTAGAACTTTGTTCATCTCCACGCTCCTTCATCACCCGTTTAAACTCTTTGCACAAATGATACAACTCTTTGTGACAAGCCACGATCTGTTTCCTATTATCTATCTGTACAGCAATACCCAACGCCTCATTCACCAAACTCCACGCTTCATCATATCGCTTAATATAATAAAGACATTTTCCCTGCATACGCAAACATTTAGCCACTCGACGCGACAGTCTGCCATTCAAAGATTCGTTCATTTCAGCCACTTTCCGGAATTTCTTGGCGGAACTCTTCCTAATCCCTATCATAATCACAATAAGCCAAAAATTCGGAAAGTTCAATAACTTCTGCCTGACTCTTCTCGTCAGTAGAAGCCGCATGATAATTAAGCGCCCTATTCAAATAAATCGCAGCTTCATTGTATTGCTCATTGTAGTAATATGCCAGAGCCAGATTCCGACAGGTATTGGCACTCTCCAATTCCGGAGTTGGTACAATACTTTCCTGCATCACCAATGCTTTCAAGAAACAGTCGCATGCCGTTTCGTATTCTTCATTGCGGGCGTACCGGCATCCTTCATTCATCTTTAATACCGACTTGGCAATTAACGGTATCGCTTCTCCTTCCATACTTTTCTCGCTCACCTCCATTGCCGCCTTCGTCAGATGGAAAGAGCTGCTTAAGAAAGTAGCCATGTCATTAGCAATGACAGGAATCAAAAAGAGTCAATCTGACCAAAGTCCAATTCAGCATAGGCTGCAGGCGTAAGCGAAGGGTTATCGTTCATTATCGCCTTCCAACAATCTTCTAATAGAGAATAATTAGTGCGATACAGGATTTCGAAGGTTTCCGCATCACAAATCCAATCTCTTAAAAAGTCCCAATGTTGCATCTTATAACTTTGATAAGTAATTTCCACTTGATAGCGATAAGAATCATGGTAACAAAACTGCTTCATGCGATAGTTATAATCAGCAAAGTCAAAGGATGCGAAAGAGTATCGCTATCATCCAGAAGAGCAACAATTATTTCCTTGCGACACTCGTCTATAGACACGTCATCTTGAGCAAAACACCGTTCAATCGCCTCTATCATTTGTGTATCACAAATGCAATATCGCCCCCCTTTGTTGGTGAGCCAACTACTCATTTCCACTCTCAACTGCGACCAAAGCAGCTGATTAATACCTGTCATACTCTTTACCTCATCTTCGGTAAATCCTTCTAAAGTAAGTGAAAGCATTAAAAGCGCTCTTCCAATCCTATCGAAACCATAATCAGACGACAAACGCCGGAGCACACTGTCGTAGAATTGGGCAATCTCGTTTATCTGACAATATCCACTCATATATTCACTAAGAGTATCATATTGACCAAACGAAACTAATTCATTGAGCAATACATTTAAGCAGCGCGGTTGTTTAGCCAGCCCCCATGAGCTAAGAATATCTTCTTGCTGTGCAGACAGAGCTTTAGAATAAGTAGACAAATATTGTTTTGAAAACGACTTTGCATCAGCCTGCGAAAAGCCATTCAACCGGTAATGAACGTACCCGTTCCGGACAAAAGGCAGATATGCAGTAGATGATGCAGCAAAACTTAACACAACCTTCACATTGGACGGTATAGATCCGAATAAAGAAAACAGAGATACTTCCGTTGAATTTAGATAACTGATATCATCAATCAATAAAATGATAGCACATTTTGATCTCCCCAGCGCAGCCCATAACTGACTGAACTTTTGAATAGAATTCAAATCTTCCTCAATTTCTTTAATGTTTCGAAGTGTGTTTTCTGAAAAACCGTCCAATACATTATTCCCAAACACCATTGATTCTCTCACAATATCCAGAATCGATCTGGCTGTACCTTGAGTTGAATCTGATTCCTTTGAAACTTCAGCGGTAAACAAATCTTCTTCACCTAAAGTCTGACATTTGAGTGCATTCTGACATTTGGCAGCTAATGCCCTCACCAAAGTCTCCGGATAAGAAGACAGCGTAGTATTGTCCAGTCGATGATATATGGGAATCATCTGCGTATCATTGTTCACCCAATCACTCCAATGAGCCAGCAGAGCACTCTTACCAAGACCACGATCACCAGTTACAACCAGACACCGTTGCTCATCCGCAGCTAAGAAATCGGAAAAAGCCTGATCCGCTTCAGGTATTGGATGATAATTAAATAAGAGTTCATTACGGGTTAACTGTTCTTGCAATGCCTGGTTATCTTCCACAGTCAATACACTAGGAAACTCTTGTTCGAGCAGTTCTGTGAAAGCAGATTCTACAAATTGGCATAGCTGCCCGGGCGAATCATACTCTTGCACAGGGTAGCGATCCTGCTGCAAAAGACACTCTTTAAGATGCTGCAGCTTATGAAACTCCTCTTTAGGACAAGAGGGATCAGTAGCAGACTGTTTGATATAAAAATAGGCATGCAACGGATCGGGATTGCGCAGTACTCCAAACTGCATTTCCATCTCTGTCACACTCAAGTGGTTATTCAAATCATCTTCCACCCAACTATATTCCAGGCTATCACTGAAAGTCTGCGATATATCTTCATAACTGGGACACCATCCATAGCGTTCACCTACCATGCCAATGAAAAAAGGCCGGGAATGCACTATTTCTTTCAAACAGATTTCGACCACCTTGCCACTTTTTGCATCTTCTTCTGTGATGCCCCAACGCAGGTCGACCAATGAAATGGTAACACCACGACTGGCAGCCTTCACTTGCAAGCCCTTAAAAAGTTTGACTAATGCAGAGCGTTCCATCTCCATGTCTCTGAACGTTGACGAAAGGAATACACGAATGATACGTGAATTTTCAGTGGGAACTGAATACTGGGCTAGTTGTTTGGTCATAATATAGATTCATATTAGTTAATGAAGTATTTCACAAAGCCAATTAAAGATTGGCAAGGTATGGAAAATTTATCAGATAACAAAGATCGTAAACGAAAATGAGAATAAAAAAGGCACGGATTACACGGGTTTCGCGGTTCCCTCATAAGTTTAAACCGCGTAATTCCGTGTAATCCGTGCCTGAATATCTATTACTTGCTACTTGTTTAGAAGAACAAGAAGCGTGTATCTTTTACGTTTGCTTTCAGATACAAATCGTTCATCAGACGGCTGGCGAAGCGTGCGTGCATGTTAGTCAACGTAGCTTCTTCTGTTTTCGCATCAAATGTCTCGTTCAGTTTGTCCTTGCCGTAAACCTGCAATACAAATACTCCGGCATTACCTTTGATAGGAGCGCTCAACTGATTTTCTGGAGCAACAGAAGCATAAGCACCTACCAACGGTTCGCTGCTACGCAATGCTGATACATAAGCAGGAGCTGCAAATGTAACCAGCTTCAAAGAATCGCTGACTGCATTAGCCATATCTTTGTACTGGTCGAGAGAAGTTGCATTGGCAGCCTTCATGTCAGCCATGATCTTTTCGGCTTTCTTATCTTTTACGATTTCAGCTCTCAACTGATCCTGTACAGCTTTCAACGGACGATATCCTTCCGGCTTAATGCCTACCAGACCTACTACCATCATGTGATCGCTTTCGCCACATTCGTACAAGCCGGAAACATCACCCGGTTTCGCTTTATCAAATGTCCATCTCAAAGCCTCTTTTGTACCTCTCACACCACCGATGTTATGTTCAGAGCTGCTCAAATCCATTCTGTCGAGCAATCTGTAACCAGCTTCTTCAGCGTTAGCCACCATCTTTTCTACACTAGGGTTAGCAGCGATAAACTGGCTGAAATCATTATAAGCACGGTTGTAAGTTTCTTTACTGAACTCTACTTCACGCTTGACAACAGCTACTTTATATTTATCTTTTACAGCTTTCTTGTTAGTCACCTGAAGGATTACATTTGCTTGTCCCATCGGCAAGTTCACCAGTTCGTTCACACCTGCATTGTTGATAGCAGAGATGAATTTCAGGTTGTCACCATCTAGCTGTGCACCTTCATACTGTGCAGAAGTGATCCAGTTAGCATCACCAGTCTGGCCATATTTCTTTGCAACATCTGCGAAGTTAGCGCCACCTTTGATCGCAGTGTAGATACTGTCAGCCAAGGTCTTTTGTCTTCAAAGCATCTTCTGCGTATACCTGAATCTGACGGAATTCCACAGAGTCGGCAGCAGCAGCCTTAGCAACTACTTTGAAAGAGTTGATTGTATTGTCGGCTCCGTTATAATAAGGACCATAAATAGAACCAACAGAAGCAGAGTCCAAACGGGCAACTACATCTGACGGGAAAGCTGTTTTATTATAGAACAAGTCTACATAAGGAGCTTCCGAGCCTACAGAGCGGATAAAAGAAGTGTAGTCGTCTGTTGTAGTAGCCAACTGAGCAGTTGCCTCGTCCACTTCTTTCTGGATAGCAGCTCTGTCCTCTGGGCTGGCTGTCACCTGTACATCGATGTATTTGATGTTGCGTGTTTCAACATATTGTTTGAACTGTTCTTTCTTCTTGTTATAGAGATCTTTCAGTTCCGATTCTTTCACAACGATTGTAGAATCTACTATTGAAGAATAAGGAATGCCTGCCAGCAACACATTGTATTGATTCACTCTTGCGTCGAATGCGTCCTGAGCCTCTACCGGATTAGAGAAAAGAGCTTTAGTCACCAGTGCCTGGTATTTTTCAGCCAGACGGCTCTGAATCAACGTTTTCTGGATGAACGACCAGTATTTATACATATTATTGTATTGTTCGGCATACTGTGTCGGCATCTGCGACTCGTTCATCTTAGCATATTCACCAAGGAACTTGTTCAACATATCCTTATCGAAGTTTCCTGTTTGCGGATTCTGGAAAGGAGTTTGTCTCAACAAAGGATGAACGCCAGCTTTCAGGATGTCCTGAATTTCAGCAGCAGAAACAGTCAGTCCCAGTGCTTTTGCTTCTTTTTCAACCAGTTTATTGTTTACGTAGGAACGCCATACTTCATCGCGCACCTGATTGGTTTGTTCGTCATTCAAGGCGTTCACTCCACGCATGAGTTTCACCACTTCGGTATATTCTTCCACCAAATTCTGATACTCCTGAGCGGAAAGAGCGTCTCCGTTCACCTCACCTACGTCATGCGCCTGATGTGGCTGCATCACTTTCCATGCGTCACCCGCAATGAAAGCAAACAGCGCCAAGCCGATAACAATCACCAATAGAGGTCCTTTCGACCTAATGTTTTGTAACGTTGCCATTTTGATTAATATGATTTATGTTTATTATTATTTCTTTCTTTTGTCGTTTTAGCGCACGAAGATACAAAAAATGCTAATATGCATCTATTTATTGGCTAAAAATTTCTTGATTATCGTCATTATTCCAAGACTTTTAAACGAACAAGTTCGATTTTCTGTCGCCGTCACCTTGATTATCTTGAATTGATAACGTCCGATCTGAATCACTTCATGTAACTTTCGGGAAGCTCTGGTATTGGTTCAGAATCAGCCCTCCTACCGTCAGATAATCATCCGATTCGGGCAAATCGAGTCCGAACGTCTCATTCACCTTCTCTATCTCCAGACGGGCGGCCAGCACATACTCATGTTCGTCTATCTGCTTGCAGATATAGGAGGTATTATCGTGCTCATCCTCTATATCTCCCAGGATTTCTTCTACGAGGTCTTCCATGGATACGATGCCGGATGTTCCGCCAAATTCATCCACCACTACGGCAATCGTTTTCTTTTGCTGCATGAAGAGTTTCATCAATTTATGGGCGGACATGGTTTCGGGTACAATCGGCACTTGCTTCACATTGTCATGCCAGTCTTTCGGAGCACGAAACATTTCCGAAGAATGGATATAACCGACTACATTGTCGATATTTCCGTCATACACAATGATCTTCGAGATCCCGGATTCGATGAAGCGGCTTTTCAACTCGTCCAGTGAAGTTGTCAGATCGACAGCTACCACCTCCGTACGCGGAACAATGCAGTCACGTATTTTTATGTTCGAGAAATCAAGCGCGTTTTGGAAATATTTTTACTTCCGTATCCAACTCTTCTTCATTCGCAGCATTATCAATACTGCTTTGCACGAAGTAATCCAAGTCTACTTTCCCAAACGCTCTATCGGACGCATCCTTGTTGACCTTCATTCCAAAGACACGAAGAAATAAGCAAGACAAACCGGAAGCCAGTTTGGAAATAGGATATAGAATGACATAACAAACAATAAGTGGAATGGCAAAAATATTCAATACCAGATTGGGATTGATCTTAAAAAGCGTTTTGGGCAGAAACTCTCCTGTCACCAGAATGATAAGGGTAGAAATTATAGTCTGCGCCAGCACCATCAGAAAATGATTGTCAATGAATCCTGCCAGCAAATTATCACCGATAATCTGTGCCATCAGGATACCATAGATGACCAGGGCGATGTTATTCCCCACCAACATGGTAGAGATAAATTCATTCGGGTTCTTGAAGAAGATGGAGAGGATGCGGGACGTAATTCCCCCCTTACGTTCCATCTCAAAACGCAGTTTGTCTACCGACACAAACGCGATCTCCATTCCTGAGAAGAAAGCGGAGAAAGCCATAGTGATGAGTAAAGAGATATAAATATTCATAAGTTCTGATTTACGATTAGACGATTTACGATGTACGATTGATAGTACTTCGCCTATTTCGCTGAATCTTTTTCACTGAATCCGGCAGTGCTTTCGTTTCCGGTTGGGGCGGACCACCCGCTTCCTCATCCACATAGAAAATGCCTTCGATATTATGGATGGTATATATGGTCATTTGCTGGTTGGAGTCGAAGCCATGCCCGGTGATAGTACGGTCCGGCTGCTGAATACGTATAAACTTGTCAGAATACACCTTCTGGGTAGCTTCGTTCCAGTACAGCAGTTCCGTATTAAAACGCTCTCCTTTCCGGTTCTGTATATCTACGTTCCCTATCAGCTTCCAAAGCCTTTCTTTGTCATAATAGTAGGCAGTATCCGCTTTGATACTGGCTTCTATATGAAAGATAGAGTCAAACTGTTCCAGATATACTCCTTTTTCAAATGCCCAATAAGAAGGTTTCTTTCGGTCGAACACCTGCCACTCTTCCGTATTCACTCTATAACGTGTCACTCCGGAATCGGAGATAAGGGTAGTGACTCCCAATGTTGTCATCATCGGAAGGGAATCACGTTCAGTGATGGCCTCACCCATAGCTTTCTTCTTTCCGCCACAGGAAGATAAAAAAGAAGCATAACAATCACCCCGAAGGTGATTGTTATGCTCATGCTTTTATGCAACAAACGGTTACTTCGTTTTCGTCAACATAAATTTATCTAATCGTTGTAGTCTCTCCGATCCAGCCACCGATAGTGATACGGTCGCCTTGTTTGTAACCTAACATAAATAGGTCTTTAGCCTGTGGAGTATGACCGGAATATGTACCAATCAACTTGTTTGCTTCTTCAGCTACGCTCGGATCCACTTGTTTTTTGCACGTTGCAGTTTATCAATTACAGCGAAGTAAGTACACTTATTCAATGCAGACTCGTCACTCCAGTTAGGACTCATTGCATACAAGTTAGCAATCAGGATATAAGGAGCACCATAGTTCTCGTTGAAGCTAATTGCTTTCTGACAGTATGATCTGGCTTGAGACAATTCTTAGCAGAAGCCAATACAGCTGCAGCAGCATATGCCTTTTCTGCTTTCTTCATATTGTCTGTTTCCAGATTCACTGCTTCATCGAAAGAACTTCACAGCACCGTCGATATCACCTTTCTTGAATGCCTGATATGCACATCCTGTGGCTGCTTCGGCTGTAGGCTCCATTTTATAAGCGTAGAATGATGCTTGCAAATATGCTTCGCTTTCTGTACATCTCATCATTTTCATAATATCGATGACTTTTTTCAGATATGCCAAATCCGTCTGGTTAGCTTCTACCTTTGGGCCGTAAATACCTTGCAGAGATTCGCAATCAGCAGTACCACTGTTTACAAACAAAGCCACTAAGTTATCCTTGATACCCAGTAAAGGTTTCTTCTTATGCTTCGCTGAGCTTCAGCTGCAATAGCAGCGTCTACATATTCAGAAGCAGCCAGATAATCCTGAATGAATTGTTCTTTATGATTCGGATCCGTTTTCAGTTTATCCAAAGACATTGCAGGAAATAGAAGATAGTTGCACCTGCCGACTCACCTTTCACAGCGTTGACAGACTGGCCCAACCACTGATAAGCCTGATTAACGTCCAACTTCGGAGCAAAAGCGATATAATCTACCGCTTTGATACCCAGAGCTTCATCAACAGAAGACACTTTTGTACCTTTTAGACAAGAATTCATCCGTATATTTGATACGCAGGTCATGCGTATTCATCAGTTCATTAAAATATTTCTGATAATCCGCACTATTCCGGTCTTTAATTTGTCCCATCAAGCCTTTCAGAATTTTATATCCGTCAGTAAAGGTATAGAAACGAAGCGTCGGGCAGTTTTCCAACACAGCTTTCCAGGGAGTATACGCATCTTTAAAATTACCAGCACGCACAGCCTCATGCGAAATACTACTGTTAGAATTACAGTTAGACGCATCCTGTGCCACCACAGTAGTCGCCCCAGCTGAAAGGAACAACATAGCCACAAGCGTTTTAATCTTCATTGTATTTAAATTTTAGTTGTTTATAAAATATCGTCTATTCTCTCTCACTTTGTTGCAACTAATTATTCTACCCGGCGCTTGAAGAACCAACGTTCGTTGAACGTCAATCCAATGCTCACGCGGAAGATGTTTTCATTTACAAAAGCCGCTTCCTGTCCACTGATGCGAACAAACTGCCCGCTAATGCTAAGTATGGAACGCGAACGGGGTACAGGCAGACCGAAACCGGCAGTTACACCATATTCACGTGAAGCCTTTTTCCCATCAATCTTATAATACGGTGTCGTATAATAAGCTCCTAAACGGTATTTTATGTGGGCGAAATAGGAACGTCCTATCAAATTAGGAATGTACTCCGCACCTATTGATATTTTTTATGACGGTCACAATACGTGTATGTTTCTTTAAAGTCTTCACGTACAGCTTCATCTGGTGTATTTACGTCAAATTTCGTTTTTGACCATTGCTGTAAGCTATAATCTGCACCAACTGTCAAACGCTTGTCATAGTTATATGTAAATCCGACTCCAAAGGTATTGGGTAATTCAAACGTTGCATCCGGTTTCAATGTTGTAGTAGAAACCGCTGTGCCCGTAGAATTTGAAACCATTTGTGTCGTTACACTATAGTCATTACCCAATTGCAACTTCGGAGAATATATAGCTCCAATTGTCACTGAATGTTTTTTATCAATATCCAATGTATATTGTGCTCCAAAATCTAGTTTATAACTCGATACTGATGCAACCGATTGGTGATTATAATTATAAGCACCTGATACACTGGGATAATAAACGACACGTGTACGGTTTATATCTCCCCAAAATAAGACGCATTCACACCTACCGAAAGATTTTTTAAGAACCTTCACACCCAAACCGGCATATAATTGATGCAAACCTCCATCGCCAGTATAACTTCTGGCATAATCAGCCGTAGCACCGGTACTCGGATCTGTTGCAGTCTGTGTATCCGACACAGAATACCCCACATTGGAGAACGGATCCGACACTCATCGCTATCCTAGGATGCAAACGAAATTGCATAGCCAGATAGTCAAAGCTGGAGTTTTTAGCGTTCAGTTTCACACCGCTACCGCTAATATTCATATTTTGCGGACTGACACCCCCTTCGAACAGGAACGTCAACGAATCAATGGCCGTATAGGAAGCAGGATTCGTTGGATTGATCTGTGCTCCATCCCTGAGTCCGAAAAGCAATTCCACCCATCGCCTTGCTATTTCCGAAACTCTGATCGGACAAGTCGCCATAGCCATATCGTGTGTAAGGAGAGTTTGTATTATTTTGAGCGATTGCCGCTCCGGTAATCATCATGAGCAGAAGCGCACAAAGTGTCTGTTTATATCCTACCATTATTATAGTTTAAAATTCTATTTAATCCTTTCAACACTAAAAATCTATCTGCAAAGATGATACTTTTTACGCTGCTATCAAAAGAAAAATCATCTCCGCCCGTTAAAAAACCAAAAGTTCAGGATATTTATGCTTCATAGCCGTAATATACCCTGCAATTTCGTATTCTATCCCTTTCATCACTCCGGCACGTATAGCCGTTTCGGTGTCCCGTCCCATCGGGAGTTTGCGCCCGTTGGTGTCTACCAGAGGCAAACGTCCTGTAAACTGATGAAGTGCTTTGAAACGCATTTGCATACCGGGAGAAATATTACCGCCATGATACTGACCTTTTGAGTCAATAAATTCATAAGTGATGCAAGTTCCGGCATCAATAACCAACACATCCCGATGAGGGAATTGCTCATTAGCACCAACTGCGGCAGCCATACGATCGTACCCCAATGTTTCAGGAGTTTCGTACAGGTTGACAACCGGAAGCGGAGTCTGATGATTGAGCCAAAGCAAAGGAAACGGCAAAGCTGCCAAATCAGCTAATACCTTTTCGTTAAATCAATGACAGTAGCCACAATCCCCTGTTCAACCGGATATTTGGGAACAAAAAGCCTTCAAGCAACCCAACGACTGATTGGATTCAGCTACTACATCCACGATTTCTCCGCCGTCGAAGAAAGCAATCTTTGCCTTTGTATTTCCTATGTCGATTATTAAATTCAAATCTTTTGATTCTTTAGTGGGCGCAAAGGTAAAGTAAAAAAGAAAAGTTGAAGCATAGAAGAGGAATTATCTTCTTTTTTTCATTTTAGAAATCCCCAAAAACAAAAAAAATCGAACTATCTATTTTTAAATAGATCAATTATCTTTTTTATTGTTTATTATGTATTCCACTTTGCGTTCGGCAGTCTTTTTTTTATTACATCATAAACAGCTAATAAGCAATAGATTACAAGAGAAAAACAGTGTTCCAAAAAATGTTCCACTATTTTGTAATCAATTTTCCGTTCAAGCAGAAACATTATTTCACCCCAACAGAGGCTCCATTTAAAGAAAACAGAGCCTTTGTTTAAGCCATATAGAGCTTCTGCTTGTATGAAACGGAGCCTCTATTCTGATAAAATAGAGGCTCCGTTTTCCCGAATCCAACTATTCTTTCTATATTTGCCACCGAAATAAAACGAACCAGCTAATGAAACGGTTTTTCTCATGCATCATCCTCTCCTTCTTCCTGTTGCTTTTGCCCGCCGGACAAGCATCTGCCAACAACAACGACTCCATCCGTTTGAGCCTGTTGACTTGTGCCCCGGAGAGGAAATATATTCCCTGTTCGGACACACTGCCATCCGTTACGAAAATCCTTCACAAGGGATTGACGTTGTATTCAACTACGGATTGTTCAGTTTCAACACTCCCAACTTCATCTTCCGCTTCTCGCTCGGAGAAACAGACTACCAACTGGGAGCAACGGATTATGAACGTTTTGCAGCTGAATACGCATTTTTCGGACGCAGCGTATGGCAGCAAACGCTGAATCTGACCGATGAAGAAAAACAGAACTAATCCGGTTATTACAAGAAAATTACCGTCCGGAAAACCGGGTGTACCGTTATAATTTCTTTTACGATAATTGTGCTACCCGCCCCCGGGACAAGATAGAAGAAAGCATTGCAGGAAAAGTGATTTATCCCGCAGAACCGCAGGATGGCTCCCACACTTTCCGCGACATCGTACATCAGTATTGCAAAGGACATCCGTGGGCACGTTTCGGCATCGATCTCTGTATCGGAAGTGAAGCCGATCAGCCCATCACGCAACGCCAAATGATGTTTGCCCCCTTTTACCTGATGGATGCTTTCGACGGTGCACAAATTAAAGGCGATTCTATCCAGCGTCCACTCATAACGGCCAACGAACTGGTAGTCGATGCCACTCCCGAACCGGATGAAAGCAGCCGGATGCCTACCCGCTTCAATGCTCCTTACTCTTATTTATACTGACAGCCGCCGCCACAATCTATGGAATCCGCCGGAGAACCGGATTATGGGGAATCGACCTCTTTCTTTTTGGTATGGCAGGCATTGTGGGATGCGTCCTCGCCTTCCTCGCACTCTTCTCCCAACACCCGGCTGTCAGCTCCAATTTCTTATTGCTGGTATTCCATCCGGGACAGCTTCTGCTCCTTCCATACATCATTTATTGTGTCCGAAAAGGAAAGAAATGCTGGTATTTGACGCTGAATTTAGTCGTTTTAACACTTTTTATGGTGCTTTTTCCGCTAATTCCGCAGAGATTTGACTTAGCTGTTGTACCTTTGGCACTCTGTTTGCTGATACGTTCAGCGAGCAATCTGATTGTGACATCTAAAAAGAAATAATGAAAGGACTACTAACTTCCCTGATTACCGTACTGACCTTCACCGGGCTACAAGCCCAGTCACTGCCTGCCGCCCCTAAATTAGTAGTAGGGCTGACGATTGACCAATTACGTACGGACTATTTGGAGGCTTTTTCGTCACTCTACGGCGAGAAAGGCTTCAAACGCCTTTGGAAAGAGGGAAGAGTGTTCCATAATGCCGAATATACATTCAGCGGTATAGACCGCTCTTCTGCCATAGCGGCTATTTATAGCGGTACGACGCCTTCCATGAACGGAATTATTTCTCAACGCTGGATGGATGCCTCTACCCTTCGCCCCGTCAACAGCACAGACGACACGGCATTTATGGGGTATTACACCGACCAGACTGTCGCCCCCACCAAACTACTGACTTCAACCATTGCCGACGAACTGAAAATAGCGACACAAGGCAAAGGTATCGTATATGCCATTGCACCTGATTGCGATGCCGCACTTTTTGCAGCCGGACATGCCGGAAACGCTGCTTTCTGGATCAATCCCAACACCGGAAAATGGAGTGGAACCACCTATTATGGAGAGTTTCCGTGGTGGGCAAGCCAATATAACGACCGTCAAGCGATTGATTTCCGTATTGCCGGTATGACATGGGAACCCATATTTCCACGGGGCATGTACACTTTCCTGCCAGATTGGCGGGATATGCTCTTCAAATATAAATTTGATGATGACCGCAGTAATAAATACCGCCGCTTCATCGCCAGCCCTTTTGTAAACGATGAAGTGAATGCGCTTGCCGAAGAAGCATTAAACAAAAGTTCGATCGGCATGGATGACATTACTGACTTATTGGCACTCACTTATTATGCCGGCAACTACGCACATAAATCCGTACAGGAATGTGCAATGGAAATGCAAGGATACCTACGTGCGCATTGACCGTAGCATTGCCAACCTGCTCGAAGTTCTTGATAAGAAAGTAGGCTTACAGAATGTGCTCATCTTCGTCACTTCCACCGGATATACAGACAGCGAATCGTCTGATTCGGGATTATACAAGATTCCCGGAGGAGAGTTCTACCTCAACCGTTGTGCGGCTCTATTGAATATGTACCTGATGGCTACGTATGGCGAAGGAAAGTATGTGGAAGCTCACCATAACCAGCAGATTTATCTGAATCATAAGTTATTGGAAAAGAAAGAACTGAATCTGGCAGAGATCCAACAAAAGTCAGCAGAATTCCTGATGCAGTTCAGCGGAGTGAACGAAGCCTATTCGGCTAACCGGCTTTGCTGGGTTCATGGACTCCGGAAATCTACAAAATACGTAACGGCTACCACCGCAAACGTTCGGGTGACCTCGTAATCGACGTCCTCCCCGGATGGACTATCGTCAGCGAAAACGGCAACGAGAATAAGGTGGTACGTCATTCCTATATCCCCGCACCGCTGATCTTCATCGGTCACTCGGTGAAACCGGCTATCATACAGACTCCTGTAACCATTGAACATATTGCGCCTACACTGGCTCATTTCATACGTATCCGGGCTCCCAATGCCTGCAACTCCGCCCCTATTACCGACCTGCGGTAAAAATTTACTCACAAAAACAGGGAGCAAAACATAAATAAATCAGCATTTTAATGTAACTTTGCGGAGGTTTCTTGATATAAAGATTCCCCAACGCGGATTAACGCAGATTTATGCGGATTAAAAAAATCCAATTTAATCTTTCCTTTAATCTGCGTTAATCCGCGTTGAAATTGAAATAAATAATAAACTAAATAATAGAACATGGGATTTAATGAATTTTTAAGCTCGATTTTCGGAAACAAATCCACACGAGACATGAAAGAAATCAAACCCTGGGTGGAAAAGATCAAAGCTGCCTACCCAGAGGTTGAGAAACTAGACAACGACGCCCTCCGTGCCAAAACGGAAGAACTCAAAAAATATATCCGCGAATCAGCAACCGCCGAACGTGCGAAAGTAGAAGAGTTGAAGGCGAGTATTGAAAGCCTTGAACTGGAAGACCGCGAAGAAGTATTTGCGCAAATAGACAAGATAGAAAAAGAAATTCTGGAGAAATATGAAAAAGCATTGGAAGAAGTATTGCCCGTAGCTTTCTCCATCGTCAAAGCAACTGCCAAACGATTTACGGAAAATGAAGAAATTGTAGTGACTGCCACGGAATTCGACCGCCAGCTCGCTACAACGAAGAGATTTCGTACGCATCGAGGGTGACAAAGCCATTTATCAGAATCACTGGGTAGCCGGTGGTAACGACACGGTGTGGAATATGGTTCACTATGACGTACAGCTCTTTGGTGGTGTCGTTCTCCATAAAGGCAAGATTGCGGAAATGGCAACCGGTGAAGGTAAGACATTGGTAGCTACGCTCCCGGTATTCCTCAACGCATTGACCGGAAACGGTGTTCACGTGGTAACCGTGAACGACTATCTCGCAAAACGTGACTCCGAATGGATGGGGCCTCTCTATATGTTCCACGGTCTGAGTGTAGATTGTATCGACCGCCATCAGCCGAACTCCGACGCCCGTCGTCAGGCATACCTTGCCGACATCACGTTCGGTACCAACAATGAATTCGGTTTCGACTACCTGCGTGACAACATGGCTATCAGTCCGAAAGACCTTGTTCAACGTCAACACAACTACGCGATTGTCGATGAGGTGGACTCTGTATTGATTGACGATGCTCGTACTCCGTTGATTATCTCCGGTCCTGTTCCTAAAGGTGAGGATCAGTTGTTTGAGCAACTCCGTCCGCTAGTGGAACGTCTGGTAGAGGCACAAAAGGTACTGGCTACCAAATATTTTCCGAAGCAAAAAAACTGATCGCATCCAACGATAAGAAAGAGGTGGAAGAAGGATTCCTCGCTCTGTATACCGCAGTCACAAAGCATTGCCGAAAAACAAACCGTTGATTAAGTTCCTTAGTGAACAGGGTATCAAGGCAGGCATGCTGAAGACCGAAGAGATCTACATGGAACAGAACAACAAGCGTATGCACGAAGCTACTGATCCGTTGTACTTCGTCATCGAAGAAAAGCTGAACAGTGTAGACCTGACAGATAAAGGTGTGGACCTGATCACCGGTAACTCGGAAGATCCGACATTATTCGTTCTTCCGGATATCGCCGGACAGCTTTCGGAACTGGAAAACATGAATCTGACCAACGAGCAACTGCTTGAAAAGAAGGATGAGTTTGACCAACTATGCCATCAAGTCCGAACGTGTACACACCATCAACCAGTTGCTGAAGGCTTACACGATGTTCGAGAAAGACGATGAATACGTTGTGATCGACGGACAGGTGAAGATTGTAGACGAGCAGACCGGTCGTATTATGGAAGGTCGCCGTTACTCTGACGGATTGCACCAGGCTATCGAAGCCAAGGAACGTGTGAAAGTGGAAGCTGCTACGCAGACCTTCGCCACCATTACGTTGCAGAACTACTTCCGTATGTACCACAAACTATCCGGTATGACCGGTACGGCCGAGACGGAAGCAGGCGAACTCTGGGATATCTACAAATTAGACGTAGTAGTGATCCCGACCAACCGACCGATCGCCCGTAAGATATGAACGATCGTATCTACAAGACAAAGCGTGAGAAATATAACGCTGTCATTGAAGAAATCGAACAATTGGTTCAAGCAGGACGTCCTGTTTTGGTAGGTACCACTTCGGTGGAAATCTCTGAAATGCTGAGCAAAATGCTTACCATGCGTAAGATTGAGCACAAGTGTATTGAATGCTAAGTTGCACCAGAAAGAAGCAGACATCGTTGCTACTGCCGGTTTGAGCGGTACAGTTACTATTGCTACCAACATGGCAGGTCGTGGTACGGACATTAAGCTGAGTCCGGAAGTGAAAGCTGCGGGCGGTTTGGCTATTATCGGTACCGAACGCCATGAGTCCCGCCGTGTAGACCGCCAGTTGCGCGGACGTGCCGGACGTCAGGGTGACCCGGGTTCTTCCGTATTCTTCGTGTCACTGGAAGATAATTTGATGCGTTTGTTCTCTTCAGATCGTATTGCCAGTGTAATGGATAAACTTGGCTTCCAAGAAGGTGAGATGATCGAACACAAGATGATTTCAAATTCCATTGAACGCGCTCAGAAGAAAGTGGAAGAAAATAACTTTGGTATTCGTAAACGCTGCTGGAATATGATGATGTGATGAACAAACAGCGTGTGGCTGTTTATACCAAACGCCGCCACGCCTTGATGGGTGAACGTATCGGTATGGATATCGTTAATATGATTTGGGACCGTTGCGCGAACGCGATCGAGAACAATGATTACGAAGGTTGCCAGATGGAATTGCTCCAGACATTGGCCATGGAAACCCGTTCACAGAGGAAGAATTCCGTAACGAGAAGAAAGAGAAAGTTGGCCGACAAACTTTCAACATTGCTATGGAGAATTTCAAACGCAAGACCGAACGTCTGGCTCAAATTGCTAATCCCGTTATCAAACAAGTATATGAGATGCAAGGACATATGTATGAAAACATTATGATTCCTATTACGGACGGCAAACGTTTGTATAACATCTCTTGTAACCTGAAAGCGGCTTACGAATCGGAATCGAAAGAGGTGGTGAAATCATTCGAGAAATCAATCCTGCTCCACGTGATCGACGAAGCATGGAAAGAAAACTTGCGCGAACTGGACGAACTGAAACAATTTACAAGGAATCCGTAACGCTATTTGATCGCAATGGTGAACAAGATCAACAACCAGACTGTCTATCTGATGCGCGGACAAAGTACAGGAAGCTCCGGATAATGAGCAAGTATCGCGAAAACAAAAACAAAGAAGATTTGAGTGATCCGAACCAGCAGGCTGCTGCAAGTCAGGATACTCGTGAACAGCAGAAACGTGAACCGATTCGTGCGGAAAAGACAGTGGGTCGTAACGATCCTTGTCCATGCGGAAGCGGCAAAAAGTATAAAAACTGCCACGGAAAGAACCTTTGATTAATTAATAATTAAAAATTATAAATTAAAGGTTGGAAATTGTAGAGTAATGTGCTTTATGGCATAGTCTCTCTATATTCAACTTATAAAAAAGAAAGCCTTAAACGGTTAAAAACTGTTTGAGGCTTTCTTTTGTTCTTTCAAAATAGTACTTTTGTTCAAACTACTAAATAGAACAAAACTATGGCAAAATCTTATTCACTGGCTTTCATCGTTTTATTCCTGCTGACTCTGGGTAGCTGTCAGAGTCTGGAACAGATCCCCATTGATTATCTGCAACCTGCCGATTTGAGTTTTCCTCCTCAACTCCGGAAAGTAGCTATTGTGAATAACACCAGCGACGCCCCGGATAATAAACTGATAACAGAGACTGAAAAAATGAAAGAAGGTACACCATTGATAAGTCGTGCAACGGCTTATGCCAATGGCGATCCTAAGACGGCCACTGAATCACTGGCAGAAGAAATTGCACAGCAGAACTACTTCGATGAGGTGGTTATCTGTGATTCTGCCTTACGTGCCAATGATAAACTGGCCCGCGAAAGTACATTGAGCCAGGAGGAAGTGCGTCAACTGGCTTCTAACCTGGGAGTGGACTTTATTATTGCACTGGAAAACCTGCAACTCAAAGCAACAAAGACGGTCCGTTATCTGGATGAGTTCAACTGCTTTCAAGGAGCGGTAGACGTGAAAGTTTATCCCACGGTGAAAGTTTATCTTCCCGAACGTAGCAGGCCGATGACTACGCTCCATCCTACTGATAGCATTTTTTGGGAGGATTTTGGAGTTACAGCCATAGAGCTGCCACTCGCATGATTCCCGACAAGCAGATGCTGGAAGAAACGGCAGCATTCGCAGGAACGGTTCCGGTGAAATATATTGTCCCTATTTGGAAAAAAAGGAACACGGTATCTTTACACTGGCGGTTCGGTTCCCATGCGTGACGCTGCCATTTATGTACGCGAAAATTCATCGGACGACGCATACGAACTTTGGCGTCAGGCTTTCGAAGGTACCAAGAACCAAAAGAAAAAAATGCGGGCAGCTCTCAACATTGCTGTTTACTACGAAATGAAAGATAGTTTGGCTAAAGCAGAAGAATGGGCAGAAAAGGCACAACAACTAGCTAAAAAAATAGATAAAAGAACATCACAGATAGCCCTCAAGCTACCATTGATGATGTGCCGAATTATTATCTTACTACTTTGTATTTAGCTGAATTAAAGGAGAGAAATGCTCAATTACCCAAGTTAAAATTGCAAATGAGCCGATTTAATGATGATTTTTAAGGAAATTGTGTATCAAATCTTATTTTTTTATACCTTTGAACTTATAAAAAGAAGGAACCCATGAAATTGAGCCAACAATCATTATCTATTATCGAATCGGCTATCCAAAAGGTAGTCGCTAAATATGCATGTAGCTGTGAACAAACAGTCGTAACCGATATCCATCTCCAACCGGATCAGGCATCGGGACAACTTAATATTTACAACGATGATGATGAAGAACTGGCAAACATCATGATCGAAGAATGGGCTACTTATGAAGGGGATGATTTCCTTGAAAACGTGGAACCTTCTCTTCGCAACATTCTTTGCAGAATGAAGGATGCCGGAGATTTCGACAAAGTGACTATTCTGAAACCTTATTCTTTCGTCTTGGTAGATGAAGAGAAAGAAACCGTAGCAGAATTGTTGTTGATTGATGACGACACCATACTGGTAAATGATGAATTGCTGAAAGGGCTGGATAAGGAGTTGGATGACTTCTTAAAGGATTTGTTGGAAAAATAAAGAAGAATTGTTGGAGAAATAAAATACCGTTCTTTTTTAAATAGAGATCTTCAAGATCCATATAAAAAGATAATCGGAAGCAATCAGGATATGTCCTTTATTGCTTCCAATTATTTTATATATATTCCCTATTGATTATTTGTTGTATTTGATTGAGATATTAGCAAGTCTAAGCGGCATGAAGCTGGATACCCCTGCCGGGAGTCTGACCGGTCGCAATCTGATGCAAATATTATCACGGTTCAATAAGGCATCCGGCAACTTAAAGTCATAGACTTTATAACCAGGAATATTCTTCTCCGTCTGTCCACCTGCAGCCGTTCTATCAAACTGTCCCAGAATGGTAAACTCAGAATTATCTACTTTAATCCATTCACCATTCATCGAATAAGCATATTCAACCACTGCAACAGGGCCACCTCCCCAACTTGCATTCATTTCAACCTGAAGAGACAAGGATGTAGAAATACCTACTGTCGATATTTTGTCTACGTAGAAATATGAACTTGTAGACCACGGTTTGCTATTAAAAGCACCGCCTCGCATACGACCATAGTATCCGTCGGTCGTGTTAAGGTTAACATCTCCTCTGAAATCGTCCTGGAATCCCAGAATGTAGTCTGCATAGGTTTGCTGGAAATATTTATTTCCGTCTTTGCTAAGAAGAGCATTCGCCTGCGATGCCTCGCCACCCGTAGGATGGTAATCCGTAAAAGTAGAAGAGCCTATTTCTTTCCAATCGGGTACATTACAATCCCATTCTACAAGCACAGAAGTGATCTCGTTTATATCACTGATGTTAATATCTTCTCTGTTAAGCGGAAGAATACATAACCGGCTTTCAGAGATGTCGAAATTTGTAAGTTTCACTTTCGCCACCATTCCTGTTATGCTTCCCGAACCTTTAGGAAGTGTTTCGTGAGCATAAGGAGCTTCAAACGCAGTAAGCATATATGTATTAGAACCGTTTTTATCTCTTATACAGGTCGGATAGTATCTGTAATATGCAGGGAACTTTTCTACCCAATAGTTTTTATTAATCTTACGATCGGCAGCTCCCGGGTCAGTAGTCTTGAAATTAGTGAATGCACCTACCGGAGATGCAATCTCGACATCTTTCAGGGTCACAAGACTAAATACCATATTATCCGTAAGTTCAGCAATCGTTCTTTCAGGAATTGTGAAGGTAGAAAGTTCCGAGCTGATTACGTGGGCAGCAGTGATACCGCTAATCAGTCTATAAGTAAAGCTACCCTCTGATTCTTCTCTTATCATTCCATCTTTCAGACACAATGACACTTTGGCAAATTGTGCAAACGTAATTAAAGATTCGGACTCAAACACAACTGTCTCTCCTGCCTCATTCTGAATGACATAGCGATTGCTCGGGAAGTTCTTCGAAGTGCCATTGGCTACGATGGTTCCTTCAACATATACATTGTTAGTAATTCCACCGACAGCATAACCATGTACGGTTGGATAACTGACAAGTTCCGCATTCGCATATTCAGAATATGCTTGCGAGAGATTAATGGTAGTCGTGACCTTACGCTGGTACTGATCGTCATAACTCAACACAATACTTCCTGTACGGGGTGATTGCGAATTTGTTTCCGTATTAAAATAAAGCTTTCCATCACTTATCCGATACTCCTGCACCCAGTCCACCGTTGGCGTAATAACGATATCCGTTTCGGGCACATTGGTAGAGATCTCCATTTCATATTCACCTCCTTTGGTAAACAGCTCCATCTTATCACTGGCAGGAACAATAAATGGATAACGGGATAATTGTTTTATCTTGATTACATCCGCAGTCTTACCATCTTTCGTAAATACACGAATATCACAGAAACGTTCGGAATCACTGATATTCTCATCAAAAGTCACAGTGAAATAAGTTCTTGATGACTGGGCTCCACGTATATCCGTAGAAAACCAGGTTGATTCTGCAAAATCAATGCGCCACTCGGTATTGGACTTTACCTCCACCTGAACCGGATCACCTTCCGCCTGAAGAATAATCTCATTATTTGTTATTTCCAATATGCCGGCTTCATTTTCGTCAGAGCATGACGGAAACATTATGATTGCCATCACAGCCAGAAAAGCTGTCCAGGCTATTGAATCTTTAATTTTCATGTTCATCAATTATTAGATTTAATCTCACCTGTTTTATATAGTATCTCATAAGCTTCATTCCGATCATTTAATACAAAGATCTGAAACTTCTCTCCACCCGGATAAACACGCGTAACAACATGTCCGGCAGGTTTTATCTTCAAGCCGTCCTCTCCCAACCGACTTCTGTTGCTGTCTACCAGACCGGCAGCAAAAACCGACCGTTCACCAGGATAAAGAGTTTGAGACAGCATCCGGCTCAACGTTGCCGGTTGAGGGTGATAGTAATCCCATACGGGAATTACATAGACTTGTGGTTTCACTTGGGAAATGTAGGTATCGCACATAGCATCAGAATAAGCGTGATGATTGGCAACAACCACATCCGTCTCACCGAGCAATCTGGCTACCGGCGTTTCTATATCAAACCATTCCGGTGCTTTTTCCACTCCAAGAATATCCCCGCCCGAGAAGTAATCGAAATTACCGTATGTGATACGTATTCCGCAACTGCAACGGTTCTCGTTCAACTGTTCACTCGAAGAAGCGGTAGATGGAACAAGCTCTTTGGAAGTCGTTCCGCTGCCTGTCCATATTTTACCGTTACCCACTATATTACGAACTTCGAATGTAGGATAGGAACCGGAGCTTTCAATAGTTTGATTTGTGTGTTACTTCCTGTCACAAACCCTTCATTCTTTTTTACCTTCCCGGTCACGAGCAGCAACATATAATTTATAGTTTGAGATATGAGCACCCGTGACTTTAGCCGCTGTCGGATAATCATAGGTAGGGTAGCCACGATCTATCAATGTGGAAATATCCAGAAGATTACCCACATGAGTTATTCCGGTGAGTTTGTAGTCCAGCCCTACTTTTTCGATTGCCAGTTTTCCATTCTGTCCGATATGGTCTGTATCGAAGTGAGTGAGCAGGGCATAATCAATAGCACCGTTATTTTTCAACGGCAATGAGAAATGTTTTATATATTGAGCAATCCATTCAGCAGGCCGCTTAGAATCATTAGGCACTGCTTTCATGATCTCCTGGGTACCGGTGTGCACTCCCAAATCGCCTGCGTCCAGCAACATGGTAGTCCCGTCCGGGAAAATAAGATAGGCTGCATTCCCTCTTCCCGTGCTAATCTGATGAATGTCCAAATAACCTGCCTGCCACTCCGGAAGGTATTCATACACTTTATCTACTGCATCATCCGGAAAAGGCTTTTCTTGTTGGCAACTTGCGAATGTAGGCAGCAACATGATGGCTCCTAAAAATAATATCTTACTATTCATTGTTTTATTCTTTAATATTCTATTAATCAATTTGTTTAACACTGTATATACCGGCTTCTTCTTTAGTCATTTCATTGCCGCCTCCGTATCCCGGATTTTGCTTCAAGACATTGCTGACAGAAATTGACTTTTCCGGAATAGGAAAAAGTTCATAATGATCGTCGTTAGTAGGTTTATGATCCCACCAGGGACCTGTTGTATACAACCCCAACGACGAAGATCGGTACGACGACGCTGTTCACCCAGAAACTCGACCATCCACTCATCAAGAATCCGGTACTTGTCGATATTCGTTTCGGTCACCGGATCAGGATCGGCTTTGTTCTCGAAATTGCGTTTACGCACTTCATTGAAAAGATTGGCTGCTTCCTTTTTTTATAGCCGCTTCTATATTTACATTCAGCAAGCATATAATAGATTTCAGCAAAACGAATAACTGGATAATCTGGATTAAAAGCAATGGTTTTGTCGATATTATCGGGAACCGGCAGTTTACACAAACGTATTCCGGAATTCTCTTCCCCAGTACTTATATTGGAGGGAAGCTCATTCACTGAAGAATATTCTCCATCTTTCACTTTCTTGAATTGTGCCACCTGATCGACAAATTCAAGAACCTCACCTGGATATTCGTACAGTCCCGTACACTTCACCTCTGTGCCACTTCTTGATGTACGCTGTAATTTTCCATAAAGGAACATTCCTTCGTATTTTCCATTCCCTTTATACAAGTACAATTTTTACGAAGATCTTTATTGTTGAATTTGGCAAAGGTCGCCCGAGCTTATCCGTATAGGGATCGCCATTGGGTTTAAGAGACGGCTGAAGATGCATACCGTTAGTAGAAGAATAGCCGCTTAGATCAAAATAGTTCTTTGCATTATAATGATTATAGCGTTCGAACTGCCATTGAAACAAAGTACCTTTTGCATATTGCGATTGAACAGACCACATTACTTCCTTAGATTTATTATTATCGAAAGTGAAAGGACCGAACCAGTCTTCCTCCAATTCGTAATAACCGTATTTACCATCTAATAAATCCTGGCAAACCTGCGCACATTCAGCAAAACGGCTCTCTCCCATGTAGACTTCCGCATTAAAATATAATTGAGCAAGAAGGGCGGCGGCAGTTCCTTGACGTAAATAGCCTTCTTCCAGCATATCTGCTCTTTTTTTCTCTAATTTGGGAATAGCGGCAAGCAACAGTTCTTCCACATAATTAAAGGTTTCGCGTGCAGTGGAACGTGGAACTTCCTCGGTAGTAGAGCGCCGGTAAATAGGCATACCCCCATAGAAATCAAGTCCCCGCAGATAAAAATAGGCAACCAATGTCTGAAGCTGCATCTGATGATCCGCTTTCAATTCTTCCGTCATACCCAGTGATACATAATCCACACCGGATAAGTCTTCCTTACAAGCTAAAGCCATTGCCACTCCCATGCCTACCCCACGCCAGGTTTCTTCGTTGTTGGGGTGAAGAGGTGTCCAGTCGTGATGCTGCAGTTGGGAATATCTGACATCATTATAATGTATTCCTTTTTGTGTGACACACATCTCGTCCGTTGTACATTCCTGAAGAATGGCACGGTCGAATCCGTGAAACCAACGCCAATGTGTGAAAGAGCGTACCAAGAAAGAGTAGACAGTTTCCTTAGATGTGAAATAAGTGTCCGGAGTGACTTCGGAATACCACTTCTCATCCAGATTTGTACAACCCGATGACACCAGAAGGGTGAGGAAGGAGATGATGATTAAAATATTTCGTCTCATATCATTTTATTAGTTTATAGGTACTTTAATATTAGAATTGGATTTTCATACCAACGGTATATCTACGAGTTTCAGGATAAATATTATTAAACCATTCATAACCGGGGTCCAGTCCGTTGACATTTACTTCCGGGTTAAGTCCTGAATATTTCGTGAAACATGCCACATTCCGGACGGTCAGGTAAAGATCAATCTTATCTATATATTTCTGCCACTTTTTCATGTTAAGAGAATATCCCAAACTAATGGCGTCTATCTTTAAGAAAGTGCCATCCTCAAGCCAGTAATCGCAAAGCTGCTTTACTTCTTTGATGTGGCGGTTATCAATGTACGCATTGCGAAGAACGTTCTGGCCTGCTACTTCAGAAAGTCCATAGTACATATTTATGGTATTAAACACGTCGAAATCGATCCAGCTACGCAGGTTGATACCTAAAGAGAGGTTCTTGTAAGTGAAGGTATGATCCCACGATACCATCAATGCAGGAATAGCATTACCGATGTACCGCTTGTCATCATAGGTCTTCTTATCGCTAAGAATCACATTGTCGTTCTTATCATACAGAAGCCATCTTCCATTATCCGTGATACCGGCATATTTCCAAATATAATAGCTTCCGATCTTTGTTCCTGCTTCAATTCTTCCGGCTGATCCGTTCGTTCCCGGTGACGGGAATCCTACCCGATCCTGGTAGGTATTATTCCCCCACAAAGAGGTGATTTTGGAAGAAGAATGGGATAGACGCATGGTAGTTGTCCAGTTAAAGTCTTTCGTTTTAACAGGCACTCCGCCAATCTCAAACTCCCATCCGGTATTCTCAAGATTACCATAATTCATGGTCGTTTTCTCGTAAACGGCAGGAGGATTGGGTACACTGATATTGTATAACATTCCGGAAACTCTTCTTTTATATATATCGAACTTTCCAAAAAGCCGGTTATTCAGAAACGCATAATCCAAACCGATGTTAAGCTCTGCTTTCTTTTCCCAGTGCAAGTCATTATTGACATTACGAGCCGGTCCATAAGAAGTGATCCACGTACCGTTATAAGGCCACATTGAATTGGAGGAGTACATGGCTGTGGATGCTCCTGCAGAGAAATTGTTATTTCCCGTCACACCATAACCGACACGTACTTTGAGGTCATCAAGAAAACTGACATCATGCAGAAAGGCTTCATTGGATATACGCCATCCACCTGATACAGCCCAGAATGTCCCCCAACGATGATTCTTTCCAAATTTGGAAGATCCCTCATGACGAACGCTTCCTGTAACCATATAACGGTCTTTATAGCTATAATTCGCCCGGCCAAAGAAGGAGATAAGACGTTCACGAGGATATTTGTGGGAAGACATAGCTGCTTTTCCATCAGAAAGCCAGCTACCTGTTCCCATGTCCCAAGCTCCTACTCCATCCACAGGGAAATCGAAATTAGACATATCAAAGTTTTTCAGAATTGTTTTCCCAATAGCTATATCCGGCCACCGCACTGACTGTATGGTCATCTGCAAAAACACGCATGAAATTAATGGTAGGTTCAAAAGAAACATTGACTGTTTTACTATATCCGTGAAATCCCTTTCCTTTATAACTTCCATTCAAAGATGTTCTGTGTAATGCGGATACATAATGCGTCTGCTGATACTGGCGATCTTCCCAGCCGAGAGTGGCTTGCGCCGAAAATCCGGCAGGCAAATTGAGCTTTACCGTAGCATCCGCCTTGAGCCATTTATCAACATTATCCGTCTGCTTGAGCATAACTTCCGCTAATGGATTATAATATTCACTGCCACCAACCAATACATTATAGCCTGTTTCACTAGTACTATCATAAACATGTTCCGTCGGATTCATCTTCAATGCCATATCGAAACAAGAACTACTGCTCCGCTGATCCCGATGTGCTTCACGGTATTCTGTGTGTAAACCTATTTCCAATAAGTCATTGAGAAGATTAAAGTTTGCATTGATACGCCCCGAATAATCTTTACGATTATCGCCTATCGCAATACCTTTCTGATCCTGTGCCATAATAGTAGCATATATTCTGGCTGTATGTCCACCTCCCGAAAGGGTGACAACATGACGCTGCGAAAGTGCTCCCTCATTTAAAAGTTCACCGTACCAATCGGTAGACGCTCCCAGATCTGTTCCCACACCGAACCTCACGAAAGCATCGCGATCCAGAACCTGTGGCCTTCTGGAAACTTGTTCGGTGGACAGTTCTCCTGTATATGATAATGTGACAGGACCTTCTTTCGCTTTCTTGGTAGTCACGAGAATGACACCACCACCGCCCTTGTTCCGTAAATAGCACCTGCAGAGGCATCCTTCAAAACATCAATGGATTGAATATCTTCTTGACTGATGGAACGCAAATCACCACCGGGAATTCCGTCTATCACAATCAAAGGGGAAGAAGAAGCATTGATAGAAGCTACCCCACGAAGCTGGAAACTAGCAGAGGCATTCGGACTGGAAGTTTCGGAAACATTCATACCGGAGATTTTTCCTTTCAGAGCAGTCGCAATGGTAGAGCCTCCCAATCCGGTCACTAAATCTTTTGAAGATATGGAAGTAATGGAGCTGGTCACAGCACGTTTCTCCATTGTTCCATAACCGATAACGACTACTTCATCCAGCAACTGATGATCTTCTTTTAATACCAAAGACAAGTTTGTCCGATTTCCCACCTTTACTTCAAGAGACTGAAAACCGATATATGAAATCAGTAATACAGCATTTGACGCAACTGACAGGTTAAATTTTCCATCCAAATCAGACACTGTACCTTTCCCGACCACTCCTTCTCCTGAATACTGGCACCAATCACCGGATCTCCATTCGTATCTACAATCACTCCTTGTATCTTTTTCGAAGTTGCTTCCGTTTGCTCTTGTTTTACCGGTACGGGAACCAGAACGATATACCCTTTTTTCTATCTTGTAAGTAAACCCCGTTCCCGCGAGCAACTTATCCAAAACAACAGAGAGTTTTTGTTTCTTAAAATCAACACTCAACGTCCGATTCACATCTATTTTAGTCCGACTATAAGTAATGCTTAATTGCGTCTGACTTTCAATAGCATCAAAAGCTTTCAACAAAGTTATGTTTTTCCGGCAATGGTAATCAACTGATTCTGCCCATAGATAGTGCCCAAAGGGACTATAAAGAATAAGGTTAACAATAAAATGCGCAAATTACTTGTATGTTTTATAGTAAAATAAGAATTAAAATTCATACTTTTGTATATTAAATGAATACTACATTTAAGGTTCACTATTTCCTAAAATTTTAAATGATAACGGTATTTATTTCGGGTTGGACAAAAGGATCAGTTTTGTCCAACCTTTTTATGGATGGGTACCTCCTTTCTTACTCTTATTCGCCGGTGAAGCTGCTGTCAGTATCACAACCTTATTGTCTGTGACCTTGCTTTCCATACCTCCGACAGTCATTGTTACAATATGAATTGCCGCTTGAAGAGGTTCACCCTTTCTAAGCTTAATGGTATATAAATCATTTGTGTATAAATGCGGTTCTGCCTTTATTTCTACATTATAATGTCGTCCCAATGTGTTCAGAATATCTTCCAGATGGCAATCGACAAAATTCAATTCACCACGTGTCCAACCGGAAGCCATCATCACATCTATTTTTCGTTTTTCATAATTCTTAGTCAAGTGATTGTATTCAAGTTGTTCACCGGGAGTAAGAATAAAACAGCTGTCTGGTGCCAGCAGGTTATTGATTTGCACTTTTCCATTTTCAAGAGTTGTAGTCGTTTTCCTGTCTTCCGAATATGCCTGTATATTAAACTTCGTACCTAAAGCACGAACTGATAACAAAGATGTCTTGACAATAAACGGATGTTTCTTATCCTTATGGACATCAAAATTCGCCTCTCCGGAAAGATAAACAGTACGTGTATCGCCTCGAAAGCTTTTCGGGTAAATGATACTGCTCTCTGAATTGACCTGTACCTTTGTCCCATCCGGCAAAATCAATTCTCCCCGTTCACCCATGGGAACAATATATTCTACCAATTTGCAAGAATCAGTATAATCATTTATATAATACCACGACAATAGCACTGAAAATAAGGGGATTAATATCATAGAAGCAACGCGAAGAAGCGGTTTGATTTCCCAACGCGGTTTTATTATCGGATTTGCAAGTCCCGCTTTACGCCGAACCTCATACCATGAACGCCGGGTGGCCTCATCAGGTTCAGCGATGATATTCGTCCACTCTTCCTGTATAGCTTCTTCTTTATCTTCTGCATCAACAGGAGAAACCAGCCAACACCAAAACTTCATCTGCAAAGAGTTTTGCAGGGGATGGCGAACAAAAAAATGTATTAGTTCTGATATGCTTTTCTTTTTCATTATTCTATTCGTTTATTAATAAGATGCACGAGATAGAATACACGCACAGTCTAAAAGCTATTTTTTTCTACTTTTTTGAAAAAGGAGAATAAAAGAAGAGTTTTGTGGTCTTATTTAGAAAAGATAAAAGTGTTTCAGCATCTTGCGGATATCAGCCAATGCTTGTGTGAGATGGTTTTCTACAGTCCGTTTGTTTATTGCAAGCAGTTGCGCTATCTCATCATTGTTTTTGCCTTCTTTACGGCTCATCTCATAAATTCTTTTTCGTTGAGCGGGCATTTGCTCTACCGTATGCTGTATCAACAGCAGTAATTCTTCGGCAAACATATTTTCCTCAATGTTTTCCGCATCCTCATTCTGCTGACGGGAAAGATTCTCCTGTTGCTTTTCTCCATATTCATTCACCAAAAGTATATGTCGTAAATGCTGGTACACAGCATTCCGGGAAGTCCGATAAAGGTAGGCATTCAGATTTTCGATTTTTGCCATCTCCTCACGCTTCTGCCATAGTTTGAGGAGAATATCTTGTGCAAAGTCCTCTGCTGTTATATCATCCTGAAGTAAACCGGATATAAAACGTTTCACTCTCGGGAAATAACGCATAAACAAAACCTCAAAAGCTTTCTCATCTCCTCGTGACAAAGCTCTCAACAGTATTTGCTCTTCTGTAAATTCCATTTGCAACTATTGTGTTTAAGTATTAGTTGCAGCAAATATAAGAAATTTCCTATTAGCAATGAAATTAGAAACTCTTTATGAAAGGGGCTAAGACAAATATAGCCGGATAATATTTCATACCCGGCTATATATTACGTGCATATTACTTATATATCACTTACTTTTATTTAGTTCTTCAATGTCTGTGCCTTACTCTTCTCTGCCCAGGCTTTCTCCATCCCATAGAAGTTTATTTCCTGTCCTGCAGGCTTCCCGTCCAGCTCCGCCTGTTTCTGCTCAAAAGAAGGCTTTCCAACGCTGATAATACAAGTCTTTCAAGAGTCCGCTCCATTCCCGATGCGAATAATCATGTAGTCCGCCTTGATTGGCAGCAATGCTATCTCCCCAGACTGTGATTAATGCGGAAGCATTCCATTCGTACAATCGCTTTTCTTCTTCTGTAGTTCCCAAAGAACGAGCTGCATTCAACCAAGAGGAAACGGAGAATTCTTTCCGGGTAGATAACAAACGATCCTGTGCCAATATCAAGTCCAGGAATTGCTGTGTTTGTCTGCGGAAATTCTCTTTGTCCTTTCGGTCATAGCTATGTGATATTTCTTCAAGTAACACATTTCCTTTATCGGCATTACTCTGACGTACGATGTCTACCAAGTCATATTCAAAATTATTGTTTCCTTTATACTGGTCGGCAACGGAAGTAAATAGCCGGGCTGCCTTTGCTGTAGAATCCGGAGCATAAAATAGTTTGGAATATCCCCAAGTGGAAGTTCTATCCAGATGGAAACCCGGACGGGCACATAACAAAGACTCAATGGTTCCTTCACCCTGATAATCTTTCGGAGCATTGTAAACGGTGTGTTTCCAATGCACGCCAAGCCTCCATTATTTCCGGTGAAACTTCTCTGCCATAACGAGCTTTCAAGTAAGTCTGCAACCATTCATCGGAAGAAAAGCGTTCTTCACGCCAAGGAAGTTCGTAAAGCAGTTCGAACATCACCGGATTATTCTCTATGCCCTCCGGGGTTGCTCCTACTCCATGCAACGTTTTCCCGTTAGTGTGTGCACAAGCATCATAATAACCGTTCACCAACTGATTCATCCGGTAGTGCAAGCCGACATTACCTCCAAAATTCAGCAACATACAATAGAGCCAGTCGTGTTTGCCAAAAGCCTTTTTCCCGATACCACATGGAGTCCGGATCTCCCCATTGGGGACGTTTCTCGCTATATAAATCTAAAACGAGCAAATCTCCCTGATTAAGAGAAGCAATCATTTCTTCCCGAGGATTTGCCTGCCAGGCTTGAATGATCCAAACAGCCTTCGGATTGGCTTTCTTCATGGCTGCCATAATGAAAGCACCCGTTTTCGCCAAGTCGACTCCTTCCGTGTTGCCTCCCTCATGGAATGGGTCCATACTGTAATAGTTGGCTTTTCCATAAAGTCTCTCCAATTCCTCATAATACATAGCGGCAAAAGAATCGAAATGTTCATCTTCCGTAGAAAGGAAAGCCGGACGGGGAAACCGCACCATTTACCGGGATCAGCGATCTGATAACCCAGCTTTTCACCAATGTTACGGGGAACCATTCCAGCATATCCGGGGAATACGGGTTCAAGACCCAACTCCCGCATACGGGCTACGATCTTCTTCTGAAGTGCTTCTTGTTGCTGATACCAGCTATCGGGGTTCGGTCCGCCCCAACCCTCGAGATTATTCATTTGCCACCAAGCCATAAGCCGGGCCGGAAATAAATTCATTGACTTCTTCTGTTGTGTATCCCAAACGTTTCAGCAAATTGTACCAGACCACCTCCATTCCGGTGATGCTCAAAGGCATATTGATGCCATGCATTGCCATCCAGTCTATTTCTTTTTTCCCAACGCTCCCAATCCCAGAAAGCCATGGAATAAGAATAGGTACAATAGTTCAGATAATATCTGTCCTGCATGGATGTTTCCTTACGTATCTTTTCCTGTGGAAGCGGTAGTATTTCCGGTAACTTCTGCGAAAGATTATTCCAGGAAAGATGAATACCGGCTACATATTTCAGATACCAGTTCAACCCCGTAGCCAGAGACAAATCAGAGTTTCCGGTTATCAGCACTTTACCCTCTTCAGAAGATATTTCAAAATAATCTCTTAACGGATTGTTTTCATCAGCAATCATCCGAAAAAGAATACGATCTTTCGAAGTACCCTCCGTCACACGATCTGCCAATGCATTGACAGGCGACTGTTCGGTTTGGCAGCTACACATCCATGTAGCCCCCAATAATAGAATGAATAAAAGACGTATATACATAGCTTTATTTACAGTTTGTCAAATATAATAATTAAGAGTCGTATTTTATCTATTTACTACGTTTTATTCAATGAAATAAGAAGAATTGTGGACGGCCATATACATTTATATCTTTCACCTTTCCTGACAAGAATGAACCTTTACGAACTTTCACGCGAAAAGCCGAAACCTTATAAATTTCTTTCAGATCTATAATAACCCGGTGAGGATGATTAGGTTCCATAGCTGCATCCGTATGCCAAAAAGAAGAGATATCTCCATCAAACAGGTTTTCCGCTATTCCCAAGTTCTTATCAGCTTGTTCGCTGCTTACATAAACGACTTCCCATTTAGTTTTGTCAATCGGCTGTCCCTTATCATCTATCAGTTCCACTTCCGAAATGCAGGCCTGATTATCCTCTGTGTAGGAAGACAGAGTCTCTATACAGAAATGGCGGAGAGTAGTCGCAACCGGTAAATCGAATGACTGCCACTCATTAGTCTCCTGCAAAGTAGTTTTTAATGCAAGATCACCGTCTTCCAGAATCGGAGTGCCTACCACTGCACGACGCTGGCCTTTCTGATAATTCTTATCAATACCCAAACTATCCAGAATGGGTTGATTCAATCCTTGCAAAACACGCTTACCCGTATCTTCCATTTCAAACACTACAATTTCGTTTTCTCCCTCTTTCAGCCATGGAGCGGGCAGATAGAGTGTTTGTTGAGGGCCGATATTCCAGAAACGTCCCAGAGATTTGCCATTTACCCAGACAGCACCTTTGCCCCATTGACTCATATCCACAAAGCAGTCACCTTTCTTCTCTACTGTAAACGTTCCTTTATGGAAAGCAGGAACGCCTTTGATGGTTTCTCCAAACTCCATTTCCGAAACTTTTTCTTTATACAGAGGCAATGGAGTAATAGACCATCCGGTCAACTTTTCATTTCCCCACAAAACTTGGCTGGTGATACCTTTCCGGTTAAACAGTATATCGGGGCCGTAGTTGACGCGTCCGGTATTTTCTACCAGAATCTCCAGTGTGGCAGGTGTCTTCGGCACATCCAAGGTCACACTGTTCTGATTGTAACGACGATCCAGACTGGTTACTTGCTTACCATCTATCAGGATCACAGCATAGTCACGCAAATCCTGTATGACAAGTTTCTGTTTTCCCGCTTTGGGGAGTGTTGTCTGATAATGAATATATCCGAAATCAACCCCCAAATCTTCCATCGACAGTACATTTTCCGACTGGGTAGTCTGATGAAATGCAGTCCTCAGTGGAGCACTTTCCTTTAATTCGACTGTTGCAAAAGTGGTAGTCGGATTATCTGCCGGAACTTCCGGCAGTACTGTTCCCGCAGGCAGGTATTTCTGAATTACTTCCCTGAATGCATGATATTTGGGATAACAATTTCCCCATTCACCCAAAGGAGCGTCATAATCATAGCTTGTGGGCTGGGGCTGATAACCGCCTCCGGTATTGGCTCCATTGGTATACTCAAAGTTTGTACCACCGTGGAACATATACATGCTGACAGAAACACCGTGGCTCAACATCCAGTCCAGCTGTTCGGCGGGACGTTCATAAGCAACAGAGGAATGCCGTCTGCCCCACTCATCAAACCAGGCCGGATAAAACTCCGCAACAAAATAGGGACCGCCCTTTTGGTACTTATCTACCACTTTGAATATATCTTCACCAAACACTCCGTTCAATGTAGGCAATGCACCCTCAACATGTCCGGCTTCCACCTGTCCACCACCGTCGCAGGTAAATAGCGGAACATTGAATCCTGCTTCTTTAATCATATCGCGGATAGCGGCAAGATACTCTTTATCCGCTGCATACGATCCATATTCATTCTCCACCTGCACCATAATAATATTACCTCCATTATTGATGGTCAAAGGAGACAGTTGTTTGCCAAGTTCTTTGATATATCGTTCACAATAGGACAGGAAACGCGGATCTTTACTACGATAAGTCAGCTCCTTTTCTTTCAGCAGCCACGACGGGTAACCTCCGAAATCCCATTCTGCACATACATACGGACCGGGACGAAGAATCACATACAGTCCCTCTTCCTGTGCCGTACGGATAAATTCCGCAATATCAGCCTGTCCGCTAAAGTCAAATTCTCCCGGCTGACGTTCATGGAAGTTCCAAAAGACGTAGGCAGACACCGTATTCAGTCCCATCGCACGCGCTCTCTTCAGGCGGTCACGCCAATACTCGTGCGGAATGCGGGGATAGTGCATTTCTCCACAAATCAACTGGACATCCTTTCCCTCGATAGTAAAAGTACCATTTCCTATTCTAACCTGTTCCTTGGGGGAGGAACAGGATGAAATTAGAAATGATACTATGATGTTAAGTATAACAAGTACGGTTTTATGATTTTTGTTCATCTTCATTCAAATAAGATGTGAATTCCGAATACTCCGACCGCAACATGAAATCCATTCCATACGGTCGGAAGTATTCATCAATTTATTTTTAGAATGTAACTGTTCCGAACAGGTTTACAGCGTATTTTTTGCATCATCATACCAATGAGTCACATTTTCTGTTTGAGCAAACTTAATGGCATATACCGAATTGTATTTCCAATCGGCTACTTTTTCCGGCATCCAGATTCCTACTTTATAAGTCCCGCTCACACCGGCTGCCACACTTCCTTTGATAGTGTATTTCGCAGCCTGATTCGGTTCCTGATCAGTAGACGGAATCCAAGTCTTAGGATCCACATCCAGTTTAAATTCTTTCATTACCTGACCGCTTTCGGAAACCAGTACGAGATATACCTCTTTCGGATTAATCACCGTAGCAAAACCGGTATTCGTAATCGTCAGATCATATTCCAGATTTCCACCTTTTTGCTTCTACTTTCGATTCACTTTGGAGATTCAGACGATAGCCCAAATGGTCGCGGACAAAATCATAGAATGAACGAACAACATCATTGCCCTCCTCATCTTTGAAGTAACTCTCATCGAACAGAATATGATTATCATTTAATAAAGCGGGATTTACTTTTTACCCGTTTCCAACTCATGATATTCAAATCAAAGTTTTGTGTCACATCAAATGCCGAGTAACGGTGTTCGCGCAAAATACGCAATGATTTTATCGGACTAATCAACGCTGCCAATCCCCATTCTGTATCCTCATTATAAGGGATCTCACCGCTCATATAGAAATTGTTCGCTTTCACCTCTTCCGTTATCTGCTTGTAGTCATCCGTATTAGGAACAAAGTCATTGCCCGGTGCAAGCGGATGTTCGCCGGCTGTAAAATAATCATTCGCATATCCGATGCGTCCACGAGATCCTTCCTGTTCCAGTGTCAACGCTTTCTTATGATTCGGATAACGCATTTCTACACAATAAGGTGAAGGTAAGGCTCTCAATAAAGCACTGACGATTGCATTCTTCGCACTCTGGTCATTCATCAACGGAGAAGTATGCCACTCTCCCCAAGCACCGATAAACCCCACCTGCATGGTAGCAATTTGTCCAATGTATTCATTCAACAGAGGAGTCAGTTGTTCGATGTGCCGGAGAATCCATTGTTTGGATTCGCCACCGGAAGTATTCAGTCCGGCGTGATTGTATGCAAAACGAAGAATGGCTTTATATCCCTGCGCTTTCATCAATTCGAATACCTTACGGATATTTGCCAGAGCTTCAGCATCCAGGTCCTTACTCACCCACTTGGTCAAATAGATATACTGCTGCACAAGAGTCAGATTATCATTCTTTGCACCAAACTGCTCTACTTTCTTCGTATACAAATCATTGCCATAAACCTCATAATCATTATATGGACTTTTCATTTGGTCGGCAAGCAAATTACATTCCAAGTGGAATCCCCTATCGGGATTCCTAAGCGACTCGATCGGTACAATATTTCCTGTTACCTCCGGAGTTTCCGGTTCACTCGTTCCGTCTTCTTCTCCATATTGTCCCGCATATACATCTATTGTATCAGAACAAAAAGCTACACATAATACCTAATAATAAGGTAGATAATATGGCCATAGTTTTCTTTATATTGATTAACATGATTGATATACTTTTAATTTTCACCTGATTAATTTTCATTGTAAATAAAACGTGCAGGAGCACCGGTTGTCCAAGGACTCCACAATGTTGCTCCTCCATCATGAAGAATACATTGATGAGACATATCATCAGTGACCAACAGATAAGAATACGGTCCGGTATGATTAGTGATTGCATCACCGCTCCATTGACCGGAAGCACACAAATTGAATTTCCAGTCGTTCAAATGCGCCTGCCCTTTTACTGATTCATAATATTCAGGATCTTTCAATACATTCCATTGACCTTCGGCAGTTCCGGCTTCCGCAAACAAATTCTTATATTCCTGTATGGTCGGCAAACGCCATCCCTTAGGTGCTATCTTATCACGAATATCGTAATGATAATGCACTCCATAGGCTTTCACTCTACCTTCTCCGAGCGATGCAGGTGTATTTTTGAAATTATTCGCTTCAATATCTGTACCATCAGCATATTTAGTCGCACGCAGATTATCCGCCAACCAAACCAATGACGTTTTATCACTATAAAATATACGAACAACACGGTAAGTAATCTTTTCATCTCCACGAACATCGACGAAGCGCATCATTTCTGTCATATTCAATACTCCGGAAGAACGCGATACCCATTGCCCATCATCAGTCTTCACATTCCAATACACAGAATTGGAAGTCCAACGTTTGATAGAAAGTTTATCGAGCAGTGCCTGAAGTTCTTCATGAGTCAATGATGATTTACCATTCACAACTCCCACACTATGTTCGGCAACCGTCTGTTTCATTTCAGGATCCAGTGAGAAACAAAGCGAGTACGAGGTGGATTCAGGCCATTCCTGGGTATTCCATTCAAATTGCACAGCAGTTTCCGGGGCATTTTCAGCCAAAGAAATCTTAGTCAAATCTTCCGGCTGCACTAATTTGCTAGTCATACGTTTCACCCGAATGGTGCGTGCTTCCGAAGCTGCTGCGGTTATATTACCTGTTTCTTTGACCGTCCAATACAGTACCGCTTCCTGCCCCGCTTTAATTCCCAATTGAGAAAAACTCTGATCGGCAGTCAATGCGGATATCGTAACAGAAGTCGATTTTCCTGCATCAATTATCACCGGTTCTTTGAATTTCCTGTCAGCACAAATAAGCAGCTTTGCTCCATTTTCCAGAGGCTTCTCCCAAGAGAAACTATATTTCTCAATCGATAAATCATTCAAATCAATGATCGCTCCATCTTGAGGTGTGCTCAAGTAAATATCCGACATCGGAATGATCACATTGTACTTGTCTTCCTTACATCCGGCAAGCAACAATATTCCTAATAGACTATATAATAAATGTTTCATAATGCTATCTGTTTTTTTAGTAACCGGGATTTTGAATTATAATCCTTGTCCTTCAGTTATCAGATGAGTAGGCAACGGGAATTTCTCATATTTATATTGTCCATCCACTTTCGTTTCTATTTTACCTGTCGGTTGTCCGGCAAATCTTGCTTTGGCAAGTGCTGCTTCAATAAATTTTCCATGGCGGATCAAATCCTGACGGCGCACTCCTTCAAAATAGAATTCATGTCCACGTTCTTCCAACAGTTTATCCAGAAAATCTTCTACTGATGAGAAATCACTCAATTGATAAGCTTTCAATCCACCATGAGTAACCCGCACCTGATTCAACAGGCCAATCGCCTCTTGAGTGATACTGTTTCCATTGCGAACGATAGCTTCCGAAAGTAAAGTCAATACATCCGCATAACGATAGATGGGCATATCTATTTCGCACTTCTCTCCTATTACACCCTCAATTTTATATTTCACCGGAATTGCACCGTAGAAAAGTATACCTGTCGTACCACCGTCACGGTCAAGCGCCCGGCTATGGTGTACGCCCTCCGTACCTGTATATTCACCAATAATTCTTTCGCGTCTCTTGTCTTTTGGATCATACGATTCGTATGCAGGCCAGGAAATTTTATACCCTCCCCAGGCAGTTACCGACATTCCGGCTGGAAGAGGATAGTCTGAAGTCAGTACGTGAGCGAACCATTTCTGTTCCATCACACCGGCCTCGGCCACACATGAGAATATGACTTCCGAATTCTTTTCACCAGATAAAGAGAACAGAGAGTTATAATCGTCTACCAATTTATAACCGTATTCCGGTTTTGTCAATTCACGTCCTATTTTCTCCGCCTCATCCCATTGCTTGGTCATCATGTAGAATTTCAGCAATAATGTATTGGCCAATCCTTTGGTGAAGCGTCCGTAATTTGTATCTTCATACTTATAGGGCAACACATTAGCTGCATCTTTCAAGTTGGAAACAATGTATTCACGCATGGCTTCTTCCGACAAACGTGGAATAACAATCTCCGCTTCCGGTTTTTGCAAAGTCTCCAGATCAGCGATAGGTATCGGACCGTACATATCATACATCAGGAAAGCCAGGAAACCACGTCCGCATTTCAATTCCGCCATATAGCGAGCTTTCAAGGTTTCATCCATATTCACGTCCTTGATGCGATCCATTGTCAAAGTCATGGAAGCCAAATACTGGGAATAGTCATACACACGACGATAGTCACCGTCGATATGCCAGTCATTAGCTTCATACGAATTGTATACGGTAGTCCATCCCCAAGTGTTTTCCACATAATCGGTTACCATTTCCGAAGTCGTCACATAGCCTGCCGCTACTTCAAAGATCCCCCACGGAGAAAACACATAATAAGCACTCGAATTGACCAAAGCATTTACGTCTTCAGCATTTTGGGGAAACATTCCCGGATTAATTTTATTATATACTTCCTGCTCCAGCGTACAAGACGAAATGAGGAACAAGAGAGTTGCTATTGCAGTATAAATTGTCTTTTTCATATTCATCACTTATTAGAAAGATATTGATACACCAAAATTATACGAGGTTACATTCGGATATGCATAGGTCCCGTTGTCCGTTTCCGGGTCCAGACCTGTCCAGTTAGTAATCACAAACGGATTGTTCACGTCTACATATACACGAAGATTCTTGGCAATCTTCTGGCTGACAGGCACTTTATATCCTAATGTAATGCTTCCACAACGAACGTAATAGATAGATTTCACATAGTAATCCCCCCATCCGCTTCCACCTCTGACAAATGTCGGATCTGTGGCTGTCAGGTTATTGCTATTAAAAGCTTTCAGGGCATAAGTAGAAACATTGATACCATTGTCCATACGTGTCCAGCCCTCATAATAACTGGCTCCTCTCTTTCTGCCGGCTTCTCCATAGAAATAGATATTCAAGTCGAAGTTCTTATATCTGAACGAGTTGTTCAGACCGTAGATTATTTTTGGGGTCACCATTACCCATATATACTTTATCCTCATCCCCCAATACTCCGCTTCCATCGCGGTCTTTCAGTTTCATCATACCCGGAACCAAGTCTTTTGAGCGTCCGGAACTTTTTTCTCCCGGTTGCAGGATACCAAGCGCTTCATATTCCCACCATGCACGAATCGGATCATTTTCTTTTTCATAAGGTTTGGGTTTCCAGTTCGGGTCACGTGTCAGCCAACGGTCGTTGTAATGTGACAAGGTTAATGTCGTATCCCATTCAAAATCTTTAGTAACGATATTCACCGTATTCACTGTGATTTCCACACCCTGACTTTGTGTTGATCCTATATTACCCGCTATTTTATTTATCTCATTATAAAAAGGCAATGGTTTATTTGTCACCAACAAGTCTGTAATCTTACGTTTGAAATATTTGGCTGTCAACTTAAATCGGTTGTTGAGTATGCCTAGATCCACACCTACATTAAATTCCGTGGTCGTTTCCCAAGTCAGGCTCCTGTTACCCAAATCCGAAGCATATACTCCTGTTGATTCTGCACCTCCGATAATGGCACTTCTTCCCACTTCATAATAGTCGTAAATGCGATAACCGACATTAGAGTTACCCGTCTGTCCATAAGAAGTTCTTAACTTCAACATAGATAACCAGTTTGAAGCCCCTTTCATGAAATTTTCTTCACTTATCATCCAACCGGCTGATATGGACGGGAAATACCCCCAACGATTTTCCGGGGCGAAATTGGAAGCAGCATCAGCACGAACTGTAGCTTCCAGTAAATATCTGCCTTTATACGAGTAATTGGCACGGGCAAACAGAGAAGCAATACTGTTAATAGAAGCCCATGAACCTACAGAAGGTTTCTTGTAATTACCTGAACCCAAACTATTATATCCGAAACCATCTACAAGAAAGTCTTCATTTCCGGCACTCAATCCATCATTCTTAAATTTCTGGAATGAATAACCACCAATAGCTTTCACGTTATGATCGCCAAAACTCTTGGAATATTGTGCTGTCAGCTCCATCAGATAGGTAGTACTTTTCCTGCGAAATATCCGCTCTTCCGTTTTTGGTCTTTCCCTGCAAAGTTGTCTTAGGCAAATAGCTGGAACGTTTCTGGAAACTACGGTCGACACCTAACTGCAACTTCACTTCCAAGTCTTTCAACGGTTTCACGGATACGAATGCAGATCCTATGATCCGGTCTTTTACCGTATTATCCTTAATATCCAACAAAGACACCGGATTTGCAACAAAAGGACGTTTCGGATCAATATAATAATTTCCTTCAGAATCATAGATAGGAATAGTAGGATTGGACTGGATAGCACCGGTCAATACACCGGAATATTCATTGGCATTGTCTCCCAGCGGAACATTATCATACTTATTCTGTGAGTAAGTAGCAGTCAGTCCGAAAGAAACATATTCACTCAATTCCTGATCCAGATTCAAACGGGCAGAAAAACGGCTGACACCATTATTCTTGACAATACCCTCCTGATTCATATAGTTGACAGAAGCCAGATAACGGGTTTTCTCCGTACCACCATTCACAGAAAGATTGTGCTGTTGCGTATATCCATTGCGCATCACCGCATCCAACCAATCGGTACCGCTAGCTGTCAATATTTCATCATTATTGAAAGTGGGTTTATATTGAGTAGGCGGAGTGTCCTGCTTTTCAACATATCCTTCATAGATACCCATTCCGTTCAACTTTAACCACTCTTCATACATCTGTTTATTATACATATCCATATACATACGGGTATCAAGCATCTTATAGTTGGAACGGGCTACCTGCACCGATCCCATACCGGAATAAGTCACTCTGGGCTTCTGACTCTTACCGCGTTTGGTGGTAATCAAAACAACTCCATGTCCGGCACGCGCACCATAAATAGCTGTGGAAGCAGCATCTTTCAACACAGAAATGGATTCAATGTCATCCGGATTCAATGATTCCAGTACATTATCGATATTACCCGATTCGTAGAAACCATTACCCGAACTTAAATTGGAAGTAGAAGACACCGGGAAGCCGTCGATTACAAATAAAGGTTCATTACCAGCACCTGTAGACGCCTCTCCACGAATACGGAATTTCGCTTCACCGCCCGGCTGCGCAGAAACCTGGTTCACACGGAATCCTGCTGCTTTACCTGCCAACGCACGAGATACATTCGGTACGGTATTCATCTCCACATCTCCCATGTTTACCATAGAAACGGCACCGGTCAATGTCTTCTTGCTCTGTGTACCGTAACCCACCACTACCACTTCGTCGAGTTGTTTGGAATCTTCCTGCAAAGTGATTCTCATGTTTTTCCGGGTTGTACGGCAACCGTCTGCGACTGATAGCCGATATAGGAGATATCGAGCTGTGCCTTCGATGAAGAGACGGAGATTTTGAAGTTCCCGTCAATATCTGTTATCGTACCGTTACCCTGTACTCCTTTTTCTAATACACTGGCTCCGATAATCGGCTCCCCCTGTGCGTCTGATATAGTACCGGATACGGTTATTTTCTTTTCTTGTTCCGGAGACTGTGCCTCGATGGATAATATTATCTTCTTGTCCAGTACCGAATATTTTACATTAGTACCGGAAAAGATTTCTTTCAACACACTAAAAATGTTGCTTTTATCAGCGGAAACTGATACGCGACGATTCAAATCGACATGCTTATTATTGAAGAAAAAATCGAAATCAGACTGCGCTTCAATCTCTTTCAAAATGTCCTCCACTCGCTGATTACGTACATCAATACTGATTAAAGCCTTTTGAGCGTAACTATCGGCTGCATAGCTCAATCCGATAGAACATACAAAGAACAAAACCAATAGTCTCATAGATAATGGGATTTTTTTTTGAGGTTAGCCAAAGTGACTTTACCACCCACAAAAATTGGATGCTAAAATAATTTTGCATAAATTTGTAATGACTTAAAGTTAATAAAAAGTTTATCTAAGCTTGTCGCCAAACAAGCATCAAAAAGATTTACCGATTTCCATACGGGGAGATACGCCAATATCCTCCCGTATGTTTTTGTTTAAGGGGATCTGTCTTTCATTGCATTTTTGTTTTTAAGGTTAATCAATCAATATATTTCTATTTTACTCTTTTCATCTTTTATATCCGGCGAATCAAGATAACGCCAACGGATTTGAGAAGAAAGCTGGAAATATTCCAGAATACGCTCCAAGCGTTGATTAGTAAACGTACCTGTAAATGAGTCTCCTTTCAAACGGTCGTTTTTAATAATGAATTCCACATTATACCGCTTCTCCAACATTCGCAATCCCTCTTCGAGAGGAGTATTTCTAAATATAATCTTTCCCTCTTTCCAAGCTATTTCCGACTCACCGGAGGTGGCATAAAAGCTGTACTTTACTGTCTCTTGTATCATAGACCAATTTCTGTCCGGGATCCATCAGTACTTTTTTCGAGCCATTGTCAGATGAATAAATAAAACCTATCTTTCCTTCAACCAATGTTGCTGCAATCCGGTCTTCTTTTTTCATAAGCCTCTACATTAAAATGAGTTCCCAGTACTTCGATCTGTGACTGGTGGGAAGTAGAGACTATAAATTTCTTTTCCGGATTCTTGGCTACTTCAAAATAAGCTTCTCCCTGCAATGTTACATTTCTCGTGTCGCTATCGAAGCGTGAGGGATAACTTAAGGTAGATTCGAATTCAGGAAAACCAATGTGCCATCGGGCAATGTCAGAGAAGTCATCATTCCGGGATTTGTCTTCACTTCCATCATTTGTGCCAATTCCTGTTCGCTTCCTCCCCAATGTTGTACCATCAGAGTAACGAGAAGTGGAATGAACAGCACTGCTGCCGCATGTTGCGCCCATTCCCACCATGTCGTTTTCCTTTGTCTGTTACCTGTCATTCTACTTTTCACCTTTGTCAATGCTTTCTCTGTGTCGACTTTCGTCATGATGTGAACGGTATCTGTGGCAAGATAGAGAGCATGTATTTGTTTGGCCATCCGTCGGTTTTCTTCCGATTCATCCATCCACGTCTCAACTTGCAGACGCTCTTCTTCCGTTGCCAGTCCCTCACAATAACGGGAAAGCAATTCTTCTATTGTATTTTTATCAGTCTTATCCATATTCGTATTTTATTGCCTTTTACTATAAGACAAGGGAGACTTTAGAGATTCCTAAACCAAATCTCATTTTTTTCAGAAAATCTTTGTTTTCTTATAAAAAAAGCTATATTTGCAGTGAAATATCGAACTAATGCATGAAAGAAATTCACCTGTCAGACAACAATTTCCTATTATCTGCCATACAACAGGGAGACCAAAAAGGCATTTGATGCACTGTTTCGGAGATATTATCCGGCACTGTGCGCCTACGGCCATCGCTTCGTCGATCTGGAAGATGCGGAAGAAATTGTGCAGGATTCTCTTTTATGGATTTGGGAAAACAGAGAAAATCTGATTATCGAAACCTCGCTTAGTTCATACCTCTTTAAAATGATATACCGCAAAGCTCTGAACAAGCTTGCACATATTGATGCACCCAACGTGCCGACACTCGATTTTATGAAGAGATGCAGGAGATGCTACAAGATACGGATCTTTATCAAGTCGAAGAGTTGACACAACGTATCAAAAATGCCATTGCCACATTGCCGGAAAGTTACCGGGAAGCTTTTGTGATGCATCGGTTCCGGGATATGAGTTATAAAGAAATAGCTGAGATTTTGGGAGTATCTCCCAAAACTGTAGATTACCGCATTCAACAGGCACTAAAGCAACTACGTGTAGATTTAAAGGATTATCTGCCGTTATTGCTACCGATTCTATTTCCTTAAAAATAAGCCAGCCATCTATTTTCTTATCTATTACTATCTATTTACTAAAGTACTGATAGATAACTTCTGTTGCATTAGAGGTAAACTTACATTCCCCTGCTGACAAACTTCTTTTTGACCGAGAGAAAACTATAATTGCAAGCTTCATTTATATAACTGCAAGTTCCGGTTATATAAATGCAACTTGCAATTATATAATCAGAACTTGCGTTTATAGTTTCTTCTTAGTCAAAGACAACTTATCCAATAAGGGAAAGGAAGTTTGCAATAAGAGCATAGCAACTTATCTACTGATAGATTGGAGAGAAGTAAAGCACTAATTCTGCCGATAAGGTAAGGTAAACCAGAAAGTAGATCCTTTGTTTTCTTCCGACTCCACTCCTATTTTCCCTCCCAGGCGGTCTACAATCGTATGGCAGATAGAAAGTCCCAGTCCGGTACCTTGCACAAAGGAATTGTACTTCACAAACCGTTCGAATACATGGAGACACTGTTCAGGAGACATTCCACAGCCGGTGTCCGACACATAAAAATAAATCGTTTCAGGATCGAGCAAACGATACCCCATACGGATAGTACCCACCTCTGTAAACTTAATGGCATTAACAGTAAAATTGGCAAGTAACTGAATCAAACGGTTCTTATCCGTATACAATGTACATTGGGGCAGTCTTTCCGCAAATGTGAAAGTCACATTATTGTATCGCAGACGTAACTGCATACTCTGCTCGATTTCTTCAAGCGCCTGGTTCACATCAATCAAGGCAGGGTAGAAATCGAATGTACCGGCTTCAATCTTCGACAAATCCAGAATATCATTAATCAACTGAAGCAATAAATCTGTATTTGTTTCAATAAGATCTGCATATTCGGACATTTCTTCACGGTTTTCGACATGAGGAAGCATATTCGAGAACCCTACAATAGCATTCAAGGGGGTACGTATCTCATGACTCATATTAGCCAGAATGCGGATTTCAATTGATTAGCCTGCTCCGCTTTTTCCATCGCTTCATGCAGACGACTATATGCTTTCCGAAGAATGCTGATATAATATACAATAGCAACAATCAATATCAATAAAAAAGAAAGAGCAGGAAAGGATTTGAACATAATACTGCTGGAAAAAAGTCCTGGTTCATTGACATATACCGCATCGTCCGGATAACGGGAAGAAGGTATATTGTAGGATTTCAATACTTGATAGCAGAGATTGGCACTTCCTTGTCCTCCCACCTCACCGGGAATATTACGTGCCTGCTCTCCATCCAAAATACGACCGAGTATTTCCAACAAAGATTTACAGAACGATTCTGTCGAAACGTAATATCCTCCTGCAAAAGTATTGTTCGACAAGTCTTCGGGAGAAAGTAAAAACAATGGAGACGGAGTAAAATTGACAATCACCTCCTGAATATGATCGAAAAGATAGGTATTGTCATTTTTGTTATGTGATTCAAACCAAGAATAATAAATGATCCCCGTATTCGGTTTATAACCATGTAAAGTATCCAGCAACATTTCCGTAGACAATTGAGTGGTGGAAAGTAAATCCAGACGCAAGTCCGGAAAGTTCTCCTTTACAGCTTCCTGTACATCTCTGCGAGTTTCTTCACTGATATACCGATCGTCCGAAATGAATGCCAGACGTTCCATATCAGGTATCAGTTTGTAAATTAAGTCGATTGTCTCCTTTACATAATAATGTTGCTTCAAGATGGTTATATTATATCCGCGCCTCCATTCATCACCGGAAAGGGTATTGGCTTCCGTCAACGGAACGTGAGATAACAAGACCTCAAGGGAAGCCGGTAAATGGTCGCGGGCATTTGTCACGATTACCGGAACTTCTTTCCATACGTCATCAAACAATTCACGGCAGACTATCCATCCCGGATCTCCAATCAACACAACCGCAGTGGGAGGAGTCGGATATTTCTGGCGCAAATGGATAATCAGAGCATTCACTTCCTTCTCATTTTCCAAAGCAGGTACGGAAAGCGATTCCGCCTTCACAGAAATTCCTTGTTTCTGAAGAGCATCATGAAGACACCAATAAAAGTTTTTAGCCCAAGGCAGATTGAAATTAATCGAGTTTAAAACCAGTACTTCTTTATTTGTATTTTCGGTTCGGGCTGACGCAGGTGATAAGAATCCTTCAATAAAAAGGAATAATCCAAGGAAGAATGGGATGATCCGCAGCGGTTGTTTCATTTGTGATATTCTATAAATAGCGAAAGCAAAGATAGTATTAATTTCTTTAGCGCAAAAAAAAGGCATCCCAAAACGAATTGAGATGCCCTTTATTATATAAAATTAAGTATCAAAGGATTATGATTTCTTCAAAGCCGCAATACTTTCTTTCAAAGATTTGATAATACTTTCCGCATCTGCCTGTTTCTTACGTTCCAATTCAAGAACAGCCGCCGGAGCATTATTAACGAATTTCTCGTTGCTAAGTTTCTTCATCACTCCCTGCAAGAATCCTTCTTTATGTTTCAATTCGGCTTACATACGGGCGATTTCGGCTTCCACGTCAATCATATTACCCAATGGTACGGCAAATTCGGTCGTTCCTATCATGAAAGATGCAGCGCCTTCTGATTTGCTTTCTACCACTGTTACGGAAGACAGGTTACACATCTTAATGATAACCGGATTCATCTTCTCTACCGGATGACTGCCTACAACCTGCAATTCAAGTTGTTCTTTCATGGCAATATTCTTCTGCAAACGAATGCTACGGACATTACTGATGATTTCCTTAGCTACTTCAAACTCTGCCAGAACTGTTCATTTGCTCCGACCGGTTCAAACAGTTGAGTAACCATCAGGCTTTCACCCGGTTCACGCTCACGCAATTGTTGCCACAGTTCTTCTGTGATAAATGGCATAAAAGGATGCAGCAATTCAAGCAGACGCTCGAAAGAGCTAAGAACCATATCATAAACAAAGCCATTGACAGGCTGTCCATAAGCAGGTTTCACGATTTCCAACAGCCAGGAAGAGAATTCATCCCAGAATAGTTTGTAAACCAGCATCAACGCTTCGCTCAAACGATATTTGGAGAAGAGATCGGCCACTTCAACAGCTGCCGCATCCAGTCTTTGGTCAAACCACTGAACTGCCAGATGTGCATCGGTAGGAATTTCAATAGTGCCTTTGGCATTTGTCCAGCCCTTTAATCAGACGGAAAGCATTCCATATCTTGTTGCAGAAGTTACGTCCTTGTTCGCAAAGGGCGTCGTCGAAAAGAATGTCGTTTCCGGCAGGAGCTGAAAGCATCATACCCATACGTACACCGTCGGCACCATACTTTTCGATCAGTTCCAATGGATCGGGAGAGTTACCGAGCGATTTAGACATCTTACGACCCTGCTTATCACGAACGATTCCTGTGAAGTATACGTTCTTAAACGGCATCTGTCCCGCGTACTCGTAGCCTGCCATAATCATACGAGCTACCCAAAAGAAGATAATGTCCGGTCCTGTTACAAGGTCGCTTGTCGGATAGTAGTATTTGATTTCTTCGTTGCCCGGGTTGTTGATTCCGTCGAACAAAGAGATAGGCCACAACCAGGAAGAGAACCAAGTGTCCAGGCAATCTTCATCCTGACGAAGGTCTTCCATTGTCAGGGCGGCATTACCCGTCTTCTCTTTTTGCTTTTGCCAAAGCTTCTTCTGCTGTAGCAGCTACTACATAACCGCCCTCGGGAAGGAAAGTAAGCCGGAATGCGATGTCCCCACCAGAGTTGGCGGCTGATACACCAGTCTTTGATGTTCTCCATCCAGTGACGGTAGGTATTCTTGTATTTTGCAGGATAGAATTTCAGTTCATCATTCATTACAGGAGGCAATGCCATGTCTGCAAAATGTTGCATCTTCAAGAACCACTGCATAGACAGTTTCGGTTCGATCGCTACATTGGTACGTTCCGAGAAACCTACCTTATTAGTATAAGCTTCTACCTTTTCCAGCAATCCGGCAGCTTCGAGGTCTTTCTCTATTTGTTTACGGACGTCGAAACGATCCATACCGATATACATACCGGCAGCTTCGCTCAGTGTTCCGTTATCGTTGAAGATATCAATGCTAGGCAGGTTGTACTTTTCACCCAGCATATAGTCGTTTACATCATGAGCCGGAGTCACTTTCAGGCAACCTGTACCAAATTCGATGTCTACATAATCATCTTCAATCACAGGGATGGTGCGATTTACCAGCGGAACGATCACTTTCTTGCCTTTCAGCCATTCGTTTTCGGGTCGTTCGGATTGATACACATCGCTGTGTCACCCATGATTGTTTCGGGGCGGGTAGTTGCCACTACCGCATAGCGACCTTCCGGATCACCTTCTACTTTGTAGCGGAGATAATACAGTTTTCCGTGTTCTTCCTTATAGATTACTTCTTCGTCAGAAAGGGCAGTCAAGGCTTTCGGGTCCCAGTTTACCATGCGTACACCGCGATAGATCAAGCCCTTATCGAACAGGTCGACAAAAACTTTCAGTACACTTTCACTACGTTTCTCGTCCATGGTGAATGCTGTACGGTCCCAATCGCAGGATGCACCTAGTTTGCGCAGCTGTTTCAGGATAATACCTCCATGTTCTTCAGTCCATGCCCAGGCATGTTTCAGGAATTCGTCACGGCTAAGGTCAGTTTTCTTTATACCTTGTCCGGCCAGTTTGTTCACCACTTTGGCTTCTGTGGCAATGGAAGCATGGTCGGTTCCCGGCACCCAGCAGGCATTCTTGCCTTCCATGCGGGCACGGCGTACTAATATATCCTGAATGGTATTGTTTAGCATGTGTCCCATATGAAGTACGCCGGTGACGTTAGGGGGCGGAATGACGATGGTGTAAGGTTCACGGCCATCGGGTTTCGAACTGAATAAATGATGGTCCAGCCAATACTGATACCATTTTCCTTCCACGTCAGCGGGATTGTACTTACTTGCTAATTCCATATTGTTTTATGTATATATGATAATGTATATTCTAAAAATAACGGGTGCAAAATTAATAATTTAAATTTTGACTGATATTAGACAAATGATGAAAAAAAGAAGCCAAATGTAAGATATTTAGCCCTAGGAGCAATCTTAATCCTGGTGTGGCTAACGCAATGGATTCCTGCTCTGGCAACAATCTATTCGCAAACAATCTATCCTTTTATCTCTTACGTTTTGTCGTTTTTTTTTCCAATTTATTTCCTTTTGCGATAGGAGACTTATTCATCTTCCTTAGCATCACGGGGGTGATTATTTATCCTATTTACGCCCGTCTCCGCAAGAAGTTGCCTTGGAAAAAAATTTTATTGCGCGACGGCGAATATCTGTTGTGGATTTATGTATGGTTCTATCTGGCTTGGGGACTGAATTATTCTCAAAAGAACTTTTACCAACGAACCGAAATCCCGTATACAGCCTACACTCCCGAAAATTTTCAGGAGTTCGTTGACGACTATATCACCCAATTAAATCGTTCGTACACCCCTGTAAATAGTATCAACCAGATTTGATACGGGAAGAAACCGTACGAATCTATAATCAGTTAAGTGATAGCTTGGGCGTGCACCGACCTCCACATGATCATCCGAGAGTAAAGACCATGTTGTTTACTCCATTCATTTCCATGGTAGGAGTAACCGGTAGCATGGGGCCTTTCTTCTGCGAATTCACCCTTAACGGAGATTTGCTTCCCGCCAACTATCCCGCCACTTATGCTCATGAACTAGCCCACCTGTTATGTATCACCAGCGAAGCGGAACCCAATTTCTATGCCTATCAGGTTTGCACCCGTTAACAGTCAATGGGAATCCGTTTTTCCGGATATTTTTCTATATTGGGACATGTATTGGGAAATGCGCAAAGATTACTCCCGGAAGAAGAATACACCCGACTGTTTAAACGCATCCGACCGGAAATTATCGAATTGGCTAAGAATAATCAAGCCTACTGGGCCGCCAAGTATAGCCCGGTAGTGGGAGCCGTACAGGATTGGATATACGATCTTTACCTGAAAGGAAACAAGATAGAAAGTGGCCGCCAGAACTACTCGGAAGTAGTAGGGTTGTTGATTTCTTACCAGAATGGAAAAAACAGATGTAGATTGTGCCTTGTTTTGGCACATAGTATCCCGATATTTGCAACACTAATATAAAACGGATAGACTAATTTCTTTATGGCAAAAGATCTTTTTAATAAATATCTCTGGTTAGTAGATACAATCTATCGGGCCGGAACAATAACACTAGAAGAGATTAACCGTAAATGGCTGCGGTGTGAAATGAGTAACGGAGAGGAAATCCCCAATAGAACTTTTCACAATCACCGGAAAGCCATTGAAGAACTATTCGACATAAATATAGAATGCGATAGACGCAACGGATGCAATTATTATATAGAAAACACCGAAGAACTTAAAAAGGAAGGACTCAGAAAATGGCTATTAAATATATTTGCGGTCAATACAGTCCTTAACGAAAACCATAAATTAAGAGATAAAATACTACTGGAAGAATATCCTTCAGGAGAACAGTATTTGATACCAATCATTGAATCAATCGACAATCATATAACGTTAGAAATAACATATCAAAGCTATTGGCAGGATAAATCGTATACATTTCACATTGAACCTTATTGCATAAAAAAAAGCTTTTAAACAACGTTGGTATGTCGCAGCAAGAAGTCCGTATTATAACAAAGTTCTGATCTACTCCCTCGACCGGATACTTGAAATGGAGCAAACGGACTTATTATTTGAGTGTCCTCGCACTTTTAATCCTAAAGCCTACTTCGATAATAGTTTCGGGGGTTATTATCGATGAAGAATATGATGTGGAAAAAATCAGAATAAAAATCTACGGGAATCAATGTAAATACTTTCGTTCTCTTCCGCTACATCACTCTCAAAAAAGAGAGCGAAACACATAACGATTATTCCATTTTTGATTATATATTGCGCCCTACTTATGATTTCTGTCAGGCTATCCTATCGCACGGAGATTTTGTAGAAGTCCCGGAGCCTCAATGGTTCAGAACCCAAATCGGGACAATGATTCAAAGAATGCATCAACTATATCAATGAATATCATCATAGGTGCATTGAAATGAGTATTCATTAGTAAATATTAAAGCAGTCCGGTCATCTTTTCTGATAAGATTCTTTCAATTCTAAAAAATGTTTCTTAGTTTTGCAATATACAACCATTAAAAACAAGTAGTAAGAAACAGAGAACAAAGATTTTCAGACATATTGATTGAACGTTAAGACGTATTATCCCGTTCGCTTAAATCTCGCAAATTTAAAATGAATCTCAGGATAGTAGGTTAAAGTAGCGTTCACACCCGAATAGGGCGTGGACTGCTTTTACCTTATTTGAGATTCAGGCAATGCGAGAGCCTAAGCGAATAAATAAGGATAAAAGTTAGTTTACGCTCTTTTTTTTGTACCTGTACATTAATTTAAAACTATATAAAACATGGAAAAAGTATCATTACTAATGAAAGATTCCTCCGAAGGAGATTCTAAAGAAACCATGATAGACTTTATTCTTTCATGGACATTACGTAGATCTATGCAACAATACAGTAAAGAGAAACCTATCCTTTACCAATATTGCAGAAAGATTCTTGGCAAACTGATTAACATCGCAATGACAGACGAAGTGCAAGTGATCTCCGTTGAAACTTGGAAACAATGGAAATATATTGATCTTTGGGCCAATATACATATAACGTACAATGGGAAAGAAGAACTTCATACCATTTTAATTGAAAAAACAAAACATATACACCGACTCACCATAATCAGTTAGCACGATACAAGGCTATTTTCGACCAAGTATGTGAAGAGCACATGCCCGATGCTAAAAGGCATTATATACTAATCACCGCCTTGGATGAAATGCCGTCTATGCTGACAAACGAATGTAAAGAGAACGGATATACTCCATTTTGCCTGGGAGATTTAAATGATTATGAACAGCAAGATTCGGAAAGCGATTTGTTTAACGAGTTTTGGTTAAGATACTGGTAAATATGGGAAAGTCTTTATTAATATGCATATTTCTCTGTATGGGAGTATGCGAGACGAATGCACAAATAATGGATTTATCAAAATTGATTAAGTCTAAGAAAGATAAAACAGAAGCATTCTCTCGGCAATTACAAAACACAAAAGATTCACTTTTGAAAGTAATAGATAATAAGTTATACAAAAGTACATCTTTAGATAATATTGGAATGGCTATTGATAATCCTTACACATATAATTTTCCTATATTCTATTCAGGAGAATCAATGGAAAGCCTAAAAAGGAAATCTAAAGAATTAGAGAAAATAAAAAAAAAAGAATAGAGCAGGATATCATCAAGAAAGAACTCGAACTGCAAAGAACTGATTCCATTCAAAAAGTTAATGAAATCATAAAAATAGAACAAGAAAGAATAGCCGATTCTTTGTATTTAATCCGAGCTGCTCAAACATGGGAATGGTTGTACGACAAAAAAGGCAAATGGGAAAAAAGTAGACCGCACATACCCTAAAGAAGAACACTATCAAGTAAATTCACTGTTTCCCCAATATCAAGTAATAAATAAAAATGCCTATTTGAATGGAAAATTAGTTGGTGTATGCCACCCAACTAAAAACGATAAGGACCAAAGCGAGCAAGACCATCTTTTTCGCATAGACATGATAAATTTTTTATGCCAGCAAGACTTTCTAAACAACAAATATGATATACAAAAAGAATCATCCAAAACCCAAGAATACATAAAAGCAAAATTAGGTCTTAAAAACAGTCAACACCTGCCGACAGTCCTGTATATAAAGAGATGATAGCTAACGCCCAAAAATTCCGTATAGCACAAGAAAGGCTACGTAAAGGAGAAATCGATTTGAACACGTACAATAGAATTAAAATAAAATTGGGAGCCAAATCTACAGAATCCGTATATCAAGCAATGGCAGATAGTGAAAGCCCGGAAATAAATGCTGGGGAACGGTACTTGGAGCAACTGCGTGATGACAACTACCCCTAATCAGAAGTTACACTATCAATAGAATAGACGGAACCAATTTCACCTATCAATTCAGCAATGAAAAGAAAGAAGAGACCCTTAGTGTCAAGGTTTCATTCTTTGTTAATGAGAATAAAGAAGTTCGGTATAAAATTTCTTCACTTCAAAAAAAAATAAGCCTTATGGAAAAAGATATAAAAAAATGCCCTTATTGCGGGGAAGCGATCTTGGCTGTGGCTAAGAAGTGTAAATACTGTGGTGAATGGCTGGAAGAAAAGACACTGGTCACAAAAAGATGATAACCTGCCCTGTTTGTGCAGAGCTGATAGAAGAAGGTATTGCATCTTGCCCATATTGTCATGAAGCACTAGCCTTCCCAAGCGTGTCCCAAGAAAATAAGCCCACACATCATCATGTAGAGGAAAAGCAAAAAGAGAAGGATAAATCATTGCAAACAAAGGATAACAAGGAGGTGAAAAGAACTTCATTCTTATCTCACTATTTTACCAACGTTATTCTGAAACAGTATGCTGATTTTAGTGGTATAGCAACAAGAAAACAGTATTGGCTATATATACTGTTTTATTCGGTCATACTCAGCGTTACTTCATGTGCCGACCTATTATTGGGAATAGATTTTAAACTATACGATGAGAGTCTTGGCTACGGCTGGCTGTTCACTTTTGCGTCATTGGCTCTTTTTGTTCCTTCGTTGGCAATAAGTGTACGCCGCCTGCATGATATCGGAAAAAAGTGGATGGTGGTATCTAATCGTTCTTGTTCCCATAGTAGGCATGTTTTGGCTACTCGTTCTGCTATGCAAGAAAGGAAATGCGGTCAATCTGCATATTCCTTTAACCTTTACAGATAAAATAGTACTCAGTGTATCTGCAATCATTGTAGCAATTCTGGTTATACTGACCTGTTTACAACCTGCTGAAAAGTTTCAGGCATCCCAACCTCAAAACAGCAATTGGTATCTTGATGAAGACACTGCCGGAAGACACGTTAGACAACGTAAACTATTCCGAGAACAGACAGAATATAAATAACGGAAACGATGAAAATTTCAAAAAACAGATTATACACGACTATGCTTGCTATTATGCTATCTATACTTTCTGTTACAACATGAAACAAGCCATAACCAATGGATACAAAGGTATTGGTCTCGAAGTAGTTGGTGGCGATGAAGAAGTAAATGACGATTTGCTTTTGATATCCAATGAAGATTATCAATGGTTGTTGCAACAATTCGAATTTTCAAACTTTTCCCGTCTATTAAGAGCTTACGTAAATGACAACAGAAAATACAGAGGTGACTTATTTGAAAGCGATCTTGGAAACATAGCAATCGATTGCCTAAATAAACATGAAGTTGTTCTAAATAGCCAATGGTTTGAAATATTCGATGGTTATCTGCCCGATAATAAATTACAGCTTAATGAATTCCACAAGTTGGGAAGTAAGAAGTTTCAAGTAACATTTGTCGACTTCAATATCAGCCCTAATTTTGTGTTCAATTTCGATTATAACGATGGACTTACTATCACCGTAAACTAAATTAATTTTATTACAATGAAATATAACAACTCACCTAAAGATTAATTCAAAGTCATAGAAAAGTTGTTTTCATTGCGTCAATCCATCAATTGCACAACAAAAGTGCAGAAATTAATAGTTTTCTGCACTTTTGTTGTGCAATTGATGTATATTTGCATATAAATATATGCCAACCATGGACAGATTATACGAAAACTTCAATAAACTCCTTAAAGCAACAAGTACCGATTTTATCCGATACAAGTATGCTGAAATAAATTGGGGCAGCCATATGCTCGGACTTGTCGGACCGCGCGGAGTAGGTAAAACCACCATGTTCCTGCAACATATCAAGCAGAACATGAATCCGAAAGATACATTATATGTTTCAGCAGACAATATGTATTTTGCCGATAATTCCCTGATTGACCTAACGGACAAATTCAGCAAACAAGGCGCAAACATTTATTCATTGATGAAATACACAAATATCCTAATTGGTCTCGTGAATTAAAGCAGATATTCGATTCTTATCCGGATATGCAAGTTCTTTTTACCGGTTCCTCTATTCTGGATATTTATAAAGGAACGGCAGATTTGAGCAGACGTGCACCAATCTATGAAATGCAAGGACTGTCTTTCAGAGAATATTTAAGTATGTTCCATCAAATTCATGTACCAGCCTACTCATTAGAAGAAATACTGGAGCATAAAGTTGAAATTCCGGGAATAGCACATCCACTTCCGCTATTCGCTGAATATATACGACACGGCTATTACCCGTTTAGCAAAGATACCACTTTTGAAATTGAGTTAAACCAAGTAATCAACCAAACTATGGAGAATGACATTCCTCAATACGCTAATATGAATGTCTCGACAGGGCGAAAACTCAAACAATTGCTGATGATTATTGCCAAAAGCGTCCCATTTAAACCTGTCATGCAGAAACTCGCTGACATACCAGACAAGAACAGATGGAAGCCTTCGGACGCTTCCTGGACATTCTCGACGAACTGCGTGTTAAATGTCCCTGGGACCGTAAACAGACAAATGAAAGTCTGCGTCCCAACACCATAGAAGAGACTTACGAACTTTGCGATGCCCTGATGAGGGATGACAAGAAAGAAATCTGCAAGGAATTGGGCGACGTATTATTGCACGTTGCTTTCTATGCCAAGATAGGCTCGGAAACAGGAGATTTTGACATCAAAGATGTTTGCGACAAACTGTGTGATAAACTGATTTTCCGTCACCCGCATGTATTCGGAGAGGTAAAAGCAGAGACAGCAGGACAAGTTTCCGAAAATTGGGAACAGTTGAAGCTCAAAGAGAAAGATGGCAACAAGAGTGTATTAAGCGGTGTGCCCGCTGCCCTACCCTCACTAATCAAGGCTTACCGTATTCAGGACAAAGCCCGCAATGTAGGCTTCGACTGGGAAGAACAGGGAACAGGTTTGGGATAAAGTAAAAGAAGAAATCGGTGAGTTTCAGGAGGAAGTAGCCAACATGGATAAAGAGAAAGCGGAAGCTGAATTCGGCGACGTGATGTTCAGCCTCATCAATGCGGCACGCCTTTATAAAATCAATCCCGATAATGCACTGGAACTTACCAACCAGAAGTTTATCCGCCGCTTCAATTATCTGGAAGAGCACACCATC
>VOFD01000456.1_pt1 | contig 139953 bp, 144 predicted proteins | sample 5384101 | NCBI WGS metagenome assembly VOFD01 (sample SAMN12384723, study PRJNA508395) | human gut metagenome | isolation source: healthy gut C | host: Homo sapiens | reverse complement strand
AGACCGTGAGGAGTTGTTGGAGACTTCAAGCCATGCGTTTACATTTCCGGCGCTTTCTCCGGGCAACTATGAATTATGGGTTTCCTATAGCAAGAAGAATGGAGACTGGAGTGTTCCTTTGAGATTATTGACGGTAGATGTGGAGCCTCCTTTGTGGAGACGCGCTTGGTTTCTGATCGCGATGGGGGTGATCGCGTTTGCGGCAATTGGAGGGATGATCTGGTCTGTTATGCGACGCAAAGAACGGAAACTTGCTTGGGCCATGAAAGAACATGAACGAAAGTTTTATGAGGAAAAAGTCCGTTTCATGGTGAACATCAGCCATGAATTACGTACGCCGCTTACTTTGATCTATGCTCCGCTCAAACGTTTGCTGAAATCCGGAAAGGTGACGGATAAAGATGTATCCCGGCAATTGGATGGTTTGTTGTTGCAAACTTGCCGGATGCGGGAGATCGTCGATATGGTGCTCGATGCCCAGAAGTCTGATACGAACGGCGATGTTATGGATATTCGTTTTTACGATCTTAACGATTGGATACGATCGGTAACGGATGATTTTATCATGGAATTCGAAGCCCGTAGGATTTCTGTGCGGTTCCAGTTGGATGCTTCAGTAGAGAAAGTACCCTTTGATACTTCCAAATGCCGTGTCGTTTTATCTAATTTATTGATAAATGCGATGAAATTCAGCGATCCGGATACCTCATTAGTCATTGGTACGGAGCGTATGGATAAGAATGTGCGGGTTTTCCTTTGCGGACCAGGGAATCGGATTGAGACATGTGGATATAAACCGTCTTTTTTACCTGTTTTTACCAAGGTGAACACGACCGTAAAGGGAGTGGGATCGGGTTGGCTTATGCCCGGAAACTTATAGAGTTGCATGGCGGAAGTATAGGTGCTTACAATAATGAGGATGGAGGTGCCACTTTCTATTTCGACCTTCCTTTCACGCAAGCGTTTGTTGCCGCGGAACCGGATAGGGTTATCGATTTAAGCGTGAAGGGCACTGACAAGCCGGAAACAGATGTGTGCGGGGTACAGGTAGATACGGAGCTTGCTAAATATACATTGTTGGTGGTTGAAGATGAGATAGAGCTGCGTAACTACTTACTCGGTGTCTTGCAGGCAGAGTTTAAGGAGGTTTTTGTAGCCGGAGACGGGGAAGAGGCTTGGGAAATCTTGGGTCAATGTCAGCCGGATATTGTAATCAGTGATGTCATGATGCCTCGGACTGATGGTTTTGAGCTGTGTTACCGAATCAAGAACGACGTAGCGGTTAGCCATATTCCTGTGGTTCTGTTGACCGCAAGGGTGGATCAAGCAAGCTCGGTAGAGGGGGGATAAATCAGGGGCGGATATCTATTTGGCGAAGCCGTTTGATATAGATTCCTTGTTGGTGATTCTGCGGAATATATTAAGACAACGAGACCTACTTCGTGTGCGTTATCGTGAGTCCGGTTGTCTATTCTCTCCAAAAGAGGATGCGACAAGCAATGCGGACGAACAATTCATGTGTAAATTGAATACGTTGCTTCGGGAGAACTTGAGTAATCCGGATTTGAATGTGCCTTTTATCGCCTCTGCGATGGCGATGAGTAGAACGACGCTTTATAGCAAGTTCAGTCATTTGTCGGATGTCTCGGTTGGTGATTATGTGATTCGGTTTCGTATGGTCGAGGCTTCTCGGTTGCTTTCATCTCATAAGGATATGAGTATTCAGGAAGTAGCGGACCGTGTCGGTTTTTCCAGCGCTCGTTATTTTAGTACGGCTTTTAAACAAAGCTATGGGGTCACTCCAACCGAATATCGTCGAAATAATTAAGTGTTAGTTGCCGATCTCCAAAAACTGAAACCGGAATGTTGGACTATTTGAGAAAAGAGATTGGACTCCTTCATGATAGCGGTCAATTCAGTACTTCCCGTAATTATTTACGAATATTGAACAGCTTTTCCTCTTTTTTTAGAGAATTGTGATATACCTCTCACCGCATTAGACTCCGATACGGCTTGCAAATATGAGAAATGGCTATGGGGAAGGAGAGTGAGTAAGAATAGTAGCTCATTTTATATGAGAATCTTGCGTGCCGCTTATAATAAAGCTGTACAAGAGCAACTTGTGGAGCAAGCTTTTCCTTTTCATGAGGTATATACCGGGATCGCCAAGACATCGAAACGTGCCGTTAGTGAAAAGACCATTTTGAAGTTGCAGAGACTTGACCTGTCTTATTCATTGGCTTTGGCTCTCTCCCGATTTCTTTTTTTATCGGGTGGTTTTTGATATCCATTTTACAGGGATTGATACTTAAAATCTTATATATTTTTGCGAACCGGTCTTCTTTTTCTCCTTAGGGGAAGTAAGAAGGCCGGTTTCTTTATCGTCTATCCTTTATCACTTTGAATGTCCTCTTCCCTTTTAGATAAAATGCCAGAATTAAACTGTCCCGCATAAGTTCCGGGATGGTGCTCAGTGTTCTTTTCTCCAGATTCTCTTTACGCTTAGGCGTATATTCCGGTTTGAGTTGGTGATAGGCTTTCCGTGCCTCATAAACAGCTTTGGCGTTCGCGAAAATGTCCTTCCAGCAGGAACTTTGCGGCGGCGATATAGTCTAGCCAAAAGCGGACACACATCACATGCTTTAAATCAGCTTCCCGGGAATTCTTATAAAGCATCAGCAAACTATTCCGGAAATTGAGGAAGGTCTTGCGGGGACTTTCCGCGTTCAAGGTGGCTCCACCGACGTGGTAAACGATGGATTGTGGGACGCATACCAACCGATATCCCCGGGAACGTAAACGCCAACACATATCGACTTCTTCTTGATGTGCGAAGAATCCGGCATCTAATCCCCCGACTTCCTTATACGTAGCCGTGCGAACGAATAAGCAGGCTCCTGTCGCCCATAAGATATCGGCGGGAGTGTCGTATTGTCCCTCGTCCTTTTCCACGATATGCAAGATTCTCCCCCGACAAAATGGATAGCCGTATTTATCAATGTATCCTCCGGCCGCACCTGCGTACTCGAAGTATTCTTTATTTCGTTGAGCCCGTATTTTGGGTTGGACACAAGCGATTGACGGATCAGAGTCGAGAGTGGCAATCGGGGCATCTAACCAATTGGGAGTAACTTCTACGTCGCTGTTTAGTAAAACGCAATATTCATGGTCGAGCCTTTTGAGCGCTTGATTATATCCTTCGGCAAAACCATAATTCTGGTTGAAGGAGATAATGCCAACGGTCGGGAATTTTGCTTTCAACATCTCGATCGAGTAATCGGTGGAACCGTTGTCTGCTACGATAACCTCCGCCCATTCCGGAGAGTTGGATACGACGGAAGGAAGGAATTCCTCCATTAGCTTTCTTCCGTTCCAGTTTAAGATGACAATCGCTACTTTTTTCATCCTTGTTGCTCGTGTTTATGTTTCCAACGTTTATGGGTCCATAGCCAGTAGGCCGGATCACGCAAGATCATTTTCTCTAAAAGTCGTGCGTATCGCTCGGTGATGTAATTCTCCGGAGTCTCTTTTGGATTCTCCGTAATCAGCTTCATGTCTACGGTGTAATATCCTCTTTTTACTTTTTGGGTATCGAGGAAGATCACAGGCAGGTTCTGTTTCCGTGCGATACGCTCCGGACCGGTTAATATGGCTGTATCTTGATGAAGGAACTCGGTCCAATAATGCAGGTTGGCCTTGCTGGGTGTCTGGTCCGCCAAGAAGATGACGACAGATTTGGTTTTGTCTTGTTTTAACTTGATGATATCCCGTATCGTATCGTTTTTCTTGATGCCGAAAGAACCGAACTGTGTCCTGAGATCGGCGAATAGCTTATCAAAGGCCTTGTTGTTTAACGGACGGTATATCTGATAGATGCGTGAGTCCTCGAAACGGGTGGTCGATCCGGAGAACCATTCCCAGTTGCCATAATGCCCCATCGTGAGGATGAAGCAAGTATGGCCTTTCTCCATAAGTTGGTCAACCAATTCCGGGTTCTTCAGATAGGCTCGCTGTTGTATCTCATCCAGAGAGATATGGGCTAGTTTAATCGTTTCTACGATATAATCGGCGAAATGATGGTAGAACCGGCGTTCCAACTGACGCCACTCAGCCTTGGATTTATCCGGGAAAGAGGCGGTTATATTACGGCGCACTACTTTTACCCGGTATCCGGCTATCTTATAGATAAGGACATATAGGATGTCTGATAACACGTATAAAGCCCGCATGGGAAGTAAGGCGTGTACTTTTACCCAGCTATAAAGAAAGGCATATTGTATTTTATTCCACATCTCAGTTGACGGTTGATGATTGATTGTTGACTATTAATGCGGTGCGATCCTCATTCCAGCCGCCTAGTACGACTTTGCGGGTCTCATTGACCAAGGTGGCATCATAAGGGATTTCTACCTTTATATAGTTCTCGGTGAAACCGTGCATCTTGCCGTCTTTCTTGGTATGCTCGAATAAGACATTCGCTTCCTGTCCGATATGGGCCTCATAAAAGGCATGTAGTTTCCGATCCGAGATATCCAAGAGTTGTTGGCTGCGTGCATGCTTGGTCTTCGGATCTACCACGTGATCGATCTTCAACGCTTGGGTTCCGGGGCGTTCCGAATAGCTGAACACGTGAAGTTGGCTTATATCCAAACTGCCTATGAATTGGCGTGCCTCCTCGAAGTACTCGTCTGTCTCGCCACGGGTTCCAACAATTACGTCTACACCGATAAAAGCATGCGGCATTACTTCCTTGATCTTTTCGATCTTATGACGGAAAAGAGCGGTGTCGTAACGGCGGCGCATTAATTGCAAGACAGCATCGCTGCCGCTTTGTAAAGGGATATGGAAATGAGGAGCGAAACGTTTGCTGTGAGCCACGAAGTCTATTGCCTCGTCGGTAATCAGATTCGGCTCGATGGAAGAGATACGATAGCGTACGATTCCATCTACCTCATCCAAAGCCCGGATTAAGTCGATAAAGGTCTCGTCGGTACTTTTGCCGAAATCCCCGATATTTACCCCTGTCAATACGATCTCCTTTCCTCCTTTACGTGCGACTTCCTGCGCCTGTTCCACCATGCTGGCGATCGTCCCGTTCCGGCTTCTTCCGCGGGCGAAGGGTATGGTGCAATAAGAGCAATAATAATCGCATCCGTCTTGTACTTTCAAGAAATGACGGGTACGGTCGTCCGCCGAGCAGGAAGGGGAGAAGGAACGTATATCCTTGCTTTGTGAGGCGATAACCGCTCCACCATTTTCTTTCTTCTCTAGGTTCTCCAGATATTGAAGGATCTCTAATTTCTGTTCGGCGCCAAGAACCAAGTCAACGCCTTCTATATGGGAGACTTCCTCCGGCTTCAACTGTGCGTAGCAACCGGTCACCACGATAAAGGCACCGGGGTGTTGTTTACCGATCCGGCGAATCGCTTGCCGGCATTTCTTGTCGGCTAGTTCCGTTACGGAGCAAGTATTCACCACGCATATATCCGCTTTTTCACCGGGGCGCACCTTGCGTACCCCTTGTTCGGCTAATAGCTTTCCAATGGTAGAGGTCTCCGCAAAATTTAGTTTGCAACCCAGCGTATAATAAGCGGCCTTTTTATTGTTAAATACGGTCTGATCTATCATTTTCGATTTAGTTAGAGTGCAAAGGTACTAATTAAGCCCGGATTAGTAAAGAGTTCGGATTGAGATGGACTTAAAAACTCATTACTATTGCATAAATAGTTTTCCGGAAGCTTATCTATTCTTTTTTGCTATTGGATATATTCTACAAACCACGGCGTGGTTTTGTGCGATTCACGTCATGGCCTGTATAAACCATGACGTGGTCTGTAAAAACCATGCCGTGAACTAAGGAATAGATACAGTCAAGCAACATTATTTATGAAGACTTGTTATCGAATAGTCCTTGCTGCGGCCTTGTTTTGTTTATTGTGCCGATAGAGGAAATACGGTAACTAGGGCTCCACTAAGATTAATACCGGATTGTTATCATTCTCGGGTTGCTCCCAATCGATTAGGTAACGGTTGTCGTTTGAGATGTATTTGGGAGTGAAATAGGCTTCTTCGGGAAGTTCAAATGAGTTTTCCGGGTATATGAATTGTACATAGGCTAATTGCTTCTCCGCTATATCATAATATAATGTATAGGTATCTTTATCAGAGAAGTTATGCATATAGAGCCGGTCTCCGATTTGCCCGGGTATGACAGGGATTGTCTTTGTCCTGAACAGGTCGTTTTTTATATCGTCTATCGTGATATTATAACGGAGTTCCTCGGGTGTTCGGTATTTACCTAGATCGAGGACGGCATAAGGAGTTAGCTTCATGTCGTTGGAAACTTTAAATATCGTATCGCAGAACAACTCCTTAAATGCGGCAATCTTATTTCCGTCGAAAGGACGGAACTCATAGGTAAATGTCATGACGAAAGGAGGTTCTGTATAAGATTTATAGTAAGGTATGCTATCCGATATGACTATATCTTGGCAAAAATAGAACCGAATGGGTGCGTTGCCAGAGAGGTTGGGTACGTGACCTAGGATAACGTTCGTCTTAGGGAGTGGATAAAATCCCCGGATGTTCTTATCCGGAATTTGAATGGTTTGGTGGAATTTCCCTTGCCAATCGTATACCTTTATTCGGATGGGGCTATCTTTTATATAAATAAGATGATCATGAGGTTCTAGTCCGGATATACGACTAAACTCATCCGGACCTCCTCCTTGTTTGCCGATATCGTATAAATATTTTCCTGCCAAGTCGAAAACGGAAGCTCTGTTATCATGCTGTACCAATAGCTTATCGCCATGTTTAATAATGCGGGAGATGTATTTGATCAAGATTGAGTCATTCGTTTGCAGAGGGATGAATTGGATGGATTTCGCCCATTTCTTTAAGGCTACTTCTTGAGGCTGATGGTCAAAAACAGTTGCTAGGTCAATTGTTATACATTCCTCTGATTTCTCGCTTGTGCCGGTACAAGCGGTTAGTAATATCGCAAATATAATAAGCCATTTATTCATAAAAATATCTTTGTCCTAAAGTTGATAGGACAAAGATATTTAATTTGTTTCGAAATATTCGTAATATTATGAAGATTTTGTACTGTTATTTCCAATCCACTAAGGATGATTTAAAATAGTTCCAATCGGCCTTTTCCCATAAGGGGGCTTGCGCACCAAGTCTTACTTTATATTCGTCCCAATGTGTGTTCTCTACTTTGGACCAACCTTTTTCGGCGACACCAGCCAAACGGGGCATTAACAGGAATTGCAGATCTCTGAAATTGGTGATCGTCTCGCACCAGATAGCGGCTTCTATACCCGCTACATCTTTTTGAGGATTCTCTACAGTCGGGTTGAAGGTCATCGGGTCCCAGTCGTACATTTCTTGGATCGTTTGTTTCTCGTAGGCGGCCATACCTAAACGTTCTTGCTCCGCGTTTTGGGTGGAGTCCGCACTTGGTTCCAGATATTTATGGTCCAGATAAACGTAACCGCTCGGCGAGAGAATCACTTTCGCTTTTTTGGATATACCAAGACCCGGATCTTTTGGTGCCTCTTTCATGAATTCGGCGAATAAGGCCATGATCTCTTTATATTCGGCAGGTATATTATCTTTTTTCTTAGAAGAGTCCTCGTTTTTTTGCTTCAGATAAATCCAGTGCTGGATGACATCGCCTTCCGAGATATCCGCACGGGCGGTTTCTTGCCAGCCGACCATTTTCTTTCCATTCTTCAATACGATTTCCCGTGTCTTATTTATAAAACGGACGAACTTATCATGGGGTAAGCCGATCGCCTCGTCACCTCCGATATGAATGTAGTTTCCGGGTGCTAAAGCGGCTAGCTCCGCGATAACATCCTCCGTAAATTGCATCGCTTTCGGATCATCTACGTCGAGGGCATTGAAGGCCTGTCCCGGGATGTTAACATTGGTCTTGAATTTGACAGCGTTCTTAAAGTCCGGATAAGCGGCGAATATGGCAGCTGTATGCCCCGGGATATCTACTTCCGGGATGATCGTGATGAAGCGTTCTTTTGCGTAATTAACGAGATCCTTGAATTCCTCTTGCGTATAATAGCCTCCTTTTCTCCCGTTGTTGGGAAGTTGACCTCCTATTTCCGCTAGCTCGGGATATTTCTTGATCTCGATACGCCAGCCTTGGTTATCGGAAAGATGCATATGCAGTACGTTCATTTTATATAAGGCGACCATATCGATCACTTGTTTCACTTCCTCGGGATCGAAGAAGCAACGAGATACATCGAAAGAGAGTCTGCGCCAAGCGAAACGAGGTGCGTCCTTCACTTCCAGTAGCGGTAGATAAATCTTCTCGCCTCCGGGCTGTAGATTACCACCCACGATTTGTTTCAAGGTAGTGATACCTCGATAGATACCTTCTAGGGTAGTGGCCTTGATGTAGATGTTTCTCTTTTTTGGATGGAGAGGGAGTAAGACTCATCTACGGGGACACTATCTTTCGGACTCAATCCATAAGCTTTTGGCAGGTCGGCGAACTCTTTCGGATCTGTCAACTCGAGGAAGATGATGCAATTCGATTCTTTGTCTGAGGCGGAAGCCAGCTTGATGCCGGATAGCTTTTCTATCTCGTTGGATAGCAACTCGCCCATACCCTTTAAGGATTCGTCCGCATAACCGATCTCGATGCCGGGATGGATCGTGAATGTACCTTCGCCTACTGTCATTTGGGCCGGAGCGGGGATAATGCTTACGCTTCTTTCTCCAACATCTGGGGATGAACAGGCGATAAATGTAATAAAACTACAGAGGGTCAATGCCCATGCGAGAGTGATTCTTTTCATTCTTATTTTAAATTTATAGGTTATATTATGGCAAAAGTAAGGATTTGTTTTTACTTTTACGCGAATTTCACAAAAGTGTGCTATGATCAAAGAGAATTTCATTAAGATTTACGAGGAGAGTTTCAAGGAAAACTGGGCCTTGCCGGCATTAACGGATTACGGGAAAGGTAAGACCTTTACTTTCGGTGATGTGGCGACGGAGATCGCACGTATTCATCTTTTATTCCATGAGTGCCAAGTCCGTCGTGGAGACAAGATCGCGTTGATCGGTAAAGACAGCTCCCGTTGGTGCATCGCTTATATGGCGGTTGTTACTTATGGGGCGATTATCGTGCCTATTCTTCAGGACTTTAATCCGAATGATGTACATCATATTATTAACCACTCGGAATCTGTCTTTTTGTTTGTTAGCGACCGGATTTGGGATTCTTTGGAGGAAGATAAGATAGAAGAGGTTCGCGGTGTATTCTCTCTTTCCGATTATCGTTGCTTGCATCAACGGGATGGAGAGAATATCCAGAAGTTGATGAAATCGCTGGATGAGAAGATGACCGAGAAATATCCGGATGGCTTCACCCAAGAGGATATCAAATACGCTGAGCTGGATAATGACAAGGTGGTAGAGATCAACTATACATCGGGTACGACCGGATTTAGCAAAGGGGTTATGTTGACGGGGAATAATTTAGCCGGAAACGTGACGTATGCCCGGACACTGGATCTATTGTTCCGGGGTGAACGTGAGTTATGTTTCCTGCCTCTGGCCCATGCCTATAGTTGTGCTTTCAATTTATTGGTACCCATGGCATTCGGTGTGCATGTCTATTTATTAGGTAAGGTGCCGTCTCCTAAAATCTTATTAAAGGCATTCGAAGAGGTGAAGCCGAACTTGATCTTGATGGTTCCCCTGATTCTGGAAAAGATCTATAAGAAGATGATCCTTCCCCAGTTGAATAAGCGAACCTTGAAGTTGGCCTTGAATATCCCACTGTTGGATTCACGTATCTATGCGCAGATCCGTAAACATCTGGTGGATGCTATGGGGGGACGTTTCCGCGAAGTGATCGTGGGGGCGCCGCCATGAATCAAGAAGTAACGGATTTCTTGTATAAGATCAAATTCCCGTTCACGATCGGTTATGGTATGACGGAATGTGGCCCGTTGATCAGTTATGACCATAATAATGAGTATGTGCCCGGTTCTTGCGGACAGATCTTGAAAGGGATCATGAAAGTCCGTATCGATTCGGAAGACCCTTATAATAAGGTAGGCGAGATTCAAGTATCGGGCGAGAACGTAATGAAAGGCTATTATAAGAATGATGAGGCAACCCAAAATGTCTTCACGGAAGATGGCTGGCTAAGGACGGGTGAGTTGGGTACGATCGATCATGACAACCGTATTTTTATACGTGGACGTAGCAAGACGATGATCTTGGGCGCTAGCGGACAAAATATTTATCCGGAAGAGATTGAATCCAAATTGAACAATTTGCCATTCGTGATGGAGAGTTTGGTCGTGGAGAAAAACGGGAAATTGATCGGGATGGTGTATCCGGATTACGATACGGTGGATAGTACGGGTATCTCGCATACGGATCTTCCAGTTATCATGGAACAAAATAGGATAGAGTTGAACAAGCTCCTGGCTCCTTACGAAACGATCTCGGAGATACAATTGTATCCGACAGAATTCGAGAAAACACCGAAGAAAAGCATTAAGCGTTACCTATACAGTAATTATTGATAAATAAATAGAAAGCAAACGAAGCTAATATTCAGCATATTGTAAAAGCGGTAGAAAATAATTCAAAAAAAAACGTCTTATGTTGTACAACATATATGATTAATACATACATTTGCATCGTTTTACAACAACAAGATATTATAGACCGTTTAAATTAAGAACAAAATGAAAAAGTTAGTTGCATTTGCTGCTGTTATCGCAGCTGTATCATTCGCATCTTGTGGCAACAAATCTGCTGAATCTACCGAATCTGTTGCTGAAACAGAAGAGGCTACTGTAGTTGAGGAAGCTCCTGTAGTAGAAGAGGATGCTGCTGCTACTGATTCTGTAGCTGTCGAGGTTACTGACTCTGTTGCCGTAGAAGCTGCTCCTGCTGAATAATAATCAGTAAACGAGTTTTGAGGACAGTCTGTATGCGTTGAACATACAGACTTTTTTTGTTTATAAACCATAGATAATGATATGAGACAAATTTTACTTCTTCCATTGGCCGCTCTATTGGCTATGCCGGTATTCTCGCAGACTCCTGCCGATACGACGCTTACGATCCGGAATATAGAGATTCAGGGTACCCGTTTCGCCGGGTTGAGCGAGAGGGGCGGGATGAAAATCTTGCGGGTAGATAATAACTTGAGTAGCGTTACCAATACGGCGGCGGATGCTTTTCGCCAATTGCCTTCTGTCATAACCGATATGGAAGGAGCCGTTACATACAGGGGCTCCGGTAATGTCGGGATGCTTGTCGATGGAGTTCCTTACGGTTTGCTGGAAGAATATAGCGGTGACGTGCTGATCCAACTTCCCGCCCTGTTCTTTAACCAGATCTCATTAGGTGCGTTTCCTCCGATTAATGCGGTGCCGGATGGTGATGCGGGCATACTCAATCTGGTGCCTCGTATGTATGGAACGGGAGATTCCCCTCTATATGTTACGCTTGGGGCGGGATGGAATGAGCGATATAACGCGGGAGCGGTATTGAATTTGCATCCCGGAAAATTCCATATCAACGCGAAATACAATTATAGGAGGGAATACCGGGAACGATCTTTCAGCAAATCGACCGCGACCGCTAAAAACCGGACGGAGATGAATAATAATGCCACGGCTCGTCCGGACGTACATGTGGCGGATATGAAAGTAGACTATGATCTTTCCGCGAAAGACCGGATCACCGTGCATGGCCTGTATCATTTGATGGATTATAGCCGGTATGGACGCATTAACAACCGGGTATTCAACCCGAAAGGGAAGCAAATGAAGTACGTGATCCGTAATCGGTATAACGACCAGCGCCAGGAAGCTTATGCCGCCGAAGCGTATTGGAACCATGAGATTTCGGAGAATCAAGGTTTTTATACCGTATTCAACTATAATAATTTCTCGTATGATGAGGATAATGATTTCAAGAATGAGAATCCTCAAAACGGGAATATCGTCTCGGAGGATAACCAATCTATCGACCATACGAAACATAATTATTTCTGGGGATTTGGATATGGGCAGGAGATCGATGGTTGGGATTTCAAGCTTGGTTATATAGGTCGTGCGCGAAACGAGGATTATCTGACGGCTGCTTTTGATAAGGTGGACGGTAGTTTTGAGTTAAGTCCGGCGAAATCGTATAATTACGATTTCAACCGTTATCTGAATTTGATCTATGCGGACGTGGTTAAGAATTGGGGCGCTTTTAACGCGGAGATAGGGATACAGGCGGAATTTAGTCATTTTAAGATGAATGAGTTTAGCCCTTCTTGGATCAACGACCCTTATTGGCAGGGGATAAAAGGCAAAGAGAACAAGAGTTCCCGTTTTCATTTGTATCCTCGTTCCCGTTTTACTTATGAGGTGAATAAGAGCAATCGCTTAAGCTTGAGTTATCAGCAACGGGCGATTCGTCCGAATGGCAGCTATTTGTGCTCTTTCTTGAATAACAGTGATCCTACCCATATCATACAGGGGAATCCGGACTTGAAGGATGAGTTTATACATAACGTAGAGCTAGGATATCAGTTTTCGGCTCCCCGTTTTCGTTTGACTCCGGCTATTTATTATCGGAATCGTACGAATCGTATCATGGAGATCGCTGGCCAAGTAAATGATGAGACGGTTTGGAAGAAAGAGAATATCGGACATAGCCAAGCAGTCGGAGCCGACTTGTCCGGTAGCTGGAATCCGGTACGTATCTTGACGGTCGGTTTCTCCGGGGATATCTATCGGGACGAGATCGATGGGCGTACGGTAGGCTATGGCGAGAAGAAATCCTTGGTTTGCTGGGATGTGAAGGGGAATGTAAACGTAAGTATTACGCCGACTACGGATTTTCAGGTAGACGGCTTCTACGTTTCCGACCAGCTTACGCCTCAAGGTAAGATCAAAGGCCGTTATAGCGTAAATGCCGGTCTCTCTCAATATTTCCTCAATCGTAAATTATGCGCGAACTTAAGTATCAACAATATATTCGATAGTTTGGAAGAAACAACGATTATTGATGCCCCGAACTTAGAAATGACGCAAAAGCGCAATCGTGATGCCCGGGTAGCTTGGCTTACGTTGACTTATAGTTTATAAAGTAGGTTCCGTGCCCTGTGTTCCATCTTGTTTGTGCTTTTGGATGAACAAGATGAAACGCATGGAACGGTCGTACGTGAAATAATTCCAGATCCAGTCGATCAGTACAATTAGCTTATTCTTGATTCCTAAGATGGAACGTAAATGTACGAGCATCCAAACCAACCATGCCGTAAATCCATGTAATTTCACCTTATTTAAATCGGCAACCGCTTTATTCCTGCCGACAGTAGCTAAAGTTCCTAAATTCTTATAATGGAAAGGTCTCGGTTTTTTTGAGCCTCGATCCGTTGTAGATTTTCGGCTAATAACTCACCTTGCTGAATCGCTACCTGAGCGACTTGCGGATGTCCGTTCGGGTAATCCGGTTCTGCCATCCAGCAGACATCTCCTATGGCGAATATATTGGATAAGCCTTTTACTTGATTACATTCATTGACGATAATCCGTTCCCCCGGGTCAAGAGTTCTCCTTCGATATGATCGAAATGCACCGCTTTCACACCACTTACCCAAAGTAAGGTTCTAGTGGGTATGGTTTGTCCGTCATCTAAGAAAACGTTCCCATCCTTATAGTCCACGACACGCTTCTGAAGAATGATGTTAACGCCCATATCCTCAAGGAAGCGTTTAGCGTTGGAGGAGGCTTCCGGAGACATGGCCCCTAGTAATTTAGAGGACCCTTCTATCAGATAGATATTCATATGAAAGTTTCCTAGATCCGGATAGTCTTTCGGCAAAACAAACCGTTTCATCTCGGATAAGGCGCCGGATACTTCTACACCTGTAGCCCCTCCACCTACAACAACTATATTTAGCAAAGCTTGCTTCTCGTCCGGGTCCGTACAAGTAGTCGCTTTCTCTAAATTAATTAATAAGGTGTCTCGTAAAGCTAACGCCTCTTCTACCGTTTTCATGGGTAGAGACTGTTCCTCGATCGTTTTGTTTCCAAAGAAGTTGGTGATAGTTCCAGCGGCGATTACAAGATAATCATATTCCAATTCGCCGATGGAGGTTTGAATGGTATGCCCTTTCGGATTGACGCCATAGACCTCTGCCAACCGGAAGTAAAAGTTCTTTCTCTTCTGGAATATCTTTCGATATGGAAAGGATATTTCATTATATTCTAAGCCGGAGGACGCTACTTGATAAAGCAGGGGAGGAAACTGGTGATAGTTGTTCTTGTCGATTAAGACTACTTGAAACTTGCTCTTTTTAATTTCTCAGCTAGTTTTAACCCTCCAAATCCCCCGATAATTACGACCCGCTTTTTGTCTGTGTAAGGAATGTTGAAGCCCATGATCTAAACGCTTTTCCTATATAAACATAGAAAGAAGCGAATTGGTTCTTCCTTTAATTATTAATGTATGTAAGCGGGTTGAGGCTTTATTTACAGGAAGGTTTATCGTGTTTCGGGGAAATACGTTTCTTTACCTTCCGCTTCAATCGCAAAAACTGCAATATGGAAAGTATACGCATCAAGATTATGAATAAGATAACCCCTAGCAAAATATAGCAAATTATCGGCGATGTCATTTTACCCTCTTCTTCACAAATTTTATCCCAGTCTTTAATTTGGAATAGTAAAACATAAAAAAATATGGTGGTCATTATACACTATCTTTTTATTAGATCATCCATACGGATAGGTGTCTAAAATCAATGAGGCAAAGATAAATGAGTATAACTTATTAGGAGTTATACAACTTGACAATTTAAATGTATATTCTGATAGGGGTGTGTTTTTTACAACGATTTAAGTTTTTTCCTTAGCTCCGTGGGACTATATCCAAAGCGTGCCTTGCAAAATTTGTAGAAATGCGAATGCGAGGAGAAATCGAATTCATCTATTATATTCTTAAAATCATCCTCGCTGTTAGCTATGGCGACCAATAGTCGTTTGGATTTCTCTTGCATCAGCCATTTGTAGGCTGGAATACCGAAAACTTTTTAAACTTCATCCGAAAGGAATTTACTCCGTAACCTATCATTTGAGCTAGATCTGTTACTGTTTTAGCTTTTATATAATTCTCGGCGATGAGTCTCTCAAACTCTGCTGAATGCGTACTTGATAAATAGAAAAAAGTAGTCTAATTCCTCTTTTCTATAAAGCTTTTTCAGTAAGTAGAATAATTCCGTTCTCTTTAATTCATACAAAGGGTAGTTCAGGAAATTATTTTCAAGATATTGTCCGACAAGTTCTAGAAAACCGTATAAAGGTTCCACTATTTTCAGTTCTATCCACTTAGAGATAGGTTGAGGTAATATTCCGTACGGATGTTGGTAATACGGTAACTCATTCATCGTTAAACTGTCAAAAAAGAAAATGATGATTTTTGAACCTAGTGTGATATCATATGTGTAATTTTCAAATGATCTTAGAAAGATCATATACTGTTCACCGATTGTTTTCTTTTCTTCTTTAGTGGAATATATAGTTATGGATCCGCTTAAGATAAAAATAATCATATCGCTGGATAAACCAGATAGGGTTTGTGTTATTTCCTCTGACATCAATATGATACTAAAGCCAGCGTGTAAGATTCGGTTTTCAGATGTTTCCGGAGAAATTCTGTTAATAAGCTTGTTCATAAAATTATTGTTATTTAGTTTGTTATACAAATATTTCCCCCTTCAGTAAATCTAGATGCAAAAAAAAAAGCGCAATGTATTAGTATGTTCTGTATACAAACTATCATTTTTGTATACATTATGATATGAATGAAAAATAAATAGGAATCAGAGGAGGTCTCTGATTCCTTGTAAAATAAGATCTCCCATTTTTTTATGGGAAGAATTAAGTTCACTAATACTTACGGAGGGTAATTTCTATTATCACAATAGAATGAAATAAAAACTAAATACGTCTTACAGATGAAAATAAGACATTACGTGTGAACAAGCTTGAATATTATAACGTATTGTATTTTATTTTCTTAGTCGTTTTATTTATCCGTGCGGAATGGAAGCACCGGTAATCCTTGTACGTTTTGCAAGTTGCCAATTTGGAAATTCCGGAAGCCATAACGAACGGCTATTGGGGCTTTTACGTCTGGAGCTGAGATAATAACGGTTTTTGTTAGCGTCTATAGTTGCGTTAGCCTTGTGGAAACGCATGTCTTTTTCCGGCGATCTCGAAGCCTATGATCCCGTTATCTCGATTGAAGCCATCTTCCGCATTCTTGAAAAAAAGAATGATTTTATCTTTATCTACTTCCATATGATCGTATTGGGGGCCCTCACAAGCGATGGTTGTATAACCATAGGTTTTGTTTAGAGCCATATAACAAAGACGCTCACCGATCTTTTGTTTTTCTTTGGGGTGTATTTGCCGTTTCTCGTAATCCTGTACCAGATCGTTCGTGGAAACAATACCGCTATTGGGGATCAACCGGGTAGCTTTGTATTGCTCTTCACGAAGGTACGCGGCTTGGTCTCCTTCTCCATATTCGTAAGGGGCGATTTCTACCAGATAGAAAGGTAATTCTTCTTGTCCCCATAATCCTCTCCAATGTTCTACCATTGTCGCTAGGCGTTTAGCGTAGTCCGGGTGTCCGACATTTGACTCTCCTTGATACCATAGGAAACCTCTGACCGTATATTTGCTGGCCGGTTTCAGCATTCCGTTATACATGATCATGGGTTGTAGCATCGGATGGATTTTCTCATCGTTACCCGCTAAGGATAGATCGATATCGCTATAATTCCGCAGGATGTCTTTGGGCAACCAACCTTCAACCGTGGAACCGCCCCAGCTACAATTGATGATACCTACCGGGACATTCAATACCTCGGTCAATAGGGTCGCGAAGAAATAGGCGGTAGCTCCGAACTCCGGGGCGTTTCGCGGATCACATACTTTCCATTCGCCACCTACCGGATAATCTTTCGGTTCCAAGGCTCCGACCCGTTGGATCGTAGCGTAACGGATCGAGTTCTTATATTTCCCGGATGTAGCGATAGCGTGGTTTCCTCCCTCGATAGGGCAGTGCCAGAAACCTCTTAATGGCATTTCCATATTGGATTGGCCGGAACCGAACCATACCTCGCCGATCAGAAGATCATGCAAGACAATCTTGTCTTGTCCATTCTTTAATGTTAACTGTTGCTTTTCGAAACTGGCCGAGGGCGTCTGAACCCAGATTTCCCATCTGCCTTGATCGTTTACTTGGGCCGTGTATTCCGTATTGTCCCAAGAACTACGGACTTTCAGGCTTGAATTTGGGGTTGCATTTCCCCAGAGCCGTACTTTAGTGGCTTGTTGGAGTACCATGTTGTCGCTTACCAAAGCTGGCAGCTTGATCTCGGCCCGGAGGTTCACCAAACCGAGAAGGAGGCCTATCACCATCCAATAGAATTTGTTCATATCGCTTGTTTTTTTGATGTCGGAAGCTTCCGACGGTTGTTAATCTGATAAAAAAGAGCCGGCAGGCGGTCTGCCGGACGGTTATTCGCCGGCAAGTCGTTCGATAATCTCCATACACATCCGTCCGTTGTGATAGGGACATTTCCAGAAACCGGCCTTGTCATCCTCGCGATTGATCTCGTGATCGAGCGATACGCTCCAATGCCATTCCCCTTGTTCCTTGTCGATCAAATAACGCTGAATGAATTTCCAGCATGTATAGGCTGTGCCTAAGGCAGGCTCATCTCCGAAATGTTGATACAAGTTGAAATGACCCACTACATTCTCGGCTTGCACCCACCAATGCAGGTCCGTGTCGGCTTTCTTCTCATTCGGGTGATACTCGTAAATGAGGCTACCGTTCGCTAATAACCCGTCTTCGGCCGCTATCGCTACCTTTTGAACCAAGGGCTCTACTTTCTGAAGAATCTCGTTGTCTCCCAATTCGATAGCGGCCTCATGCAGTAACCAAGATGCCTCTATATCATGACCATAGGAGATGATACGGTATTTGCTTTCCCAATCCTCGTTGAAAAAGAGGTTTAAATGATAGGTACGGTGATCCAGAATCTTGTCGGTGAAAATCAGGATCAAGTTTCGGAGTTGTTTTTTGAGGTGCTCGTCTTTCCATACCCGATACAAGTTAGTATAAGGTTCGAGGATATGCAGATGGGTGTTCATAGTTTTTTCTCATTCTCATCCTTGTCGCTTAGTCGCATATCCTCTATCAGTTTCCAGTCTTTCGTAAAGGCTTCCATATAACCGTTCTTTTCCGGGTCGAAACTATATTGTTCGATTGCCTTGAAGAGACGGATCGCATAATCCAACGCTTCTTTATCTCCGGTAGCCCGGTTGTACTCGCTTAATCCGTAGATAGCGAATCCTAAGGCGTAGATTTGCTTTTTGGTTTGCACGGGTTGACCGGTATAGTCTAATTCCCAGTAAATACCCTCGAATTCTTGGTCGTAGAATTTATCGATAAGGTAACGTTTGGCACGGGTCGCCGTTTCCAGATATTTCGGCTTTCGTAATAAACGGTATGCGGCGGAGAATGTCCATAGGATACGGGCGTTCAAGATGGCGCCTTTAGGGGCATGTACGACTCGTTGATTGTTTCCCGTGATTTGCCCATGGAAACCACCATACTCACTATCTATCATTCGGTTCATCCAGAAAGGGAGGATATTGTTCTCTAGCTCCCATTGAACCTCGTTTTGTAAATCTTCGGTGATTTTACTCATTTGTTTCTTTTCTTTCGGTTTCTAACGTAGCGGTGATTTCCTTCATCTTTGTCTCGCTAAGCGGGTAGAAGGCGATAAATACAACGGACAGGATCGTACCTACGGCCGGTAAGAAACTGAGGAACATCTTGATTCCGCTAATCGTTTCCTCGCTTTGTACGGTATTGGCCTGAAACCCGAAGAAAGCGAGTAGCCAGCCTGTGATTGCCGTGCCGATCGCCCATCCGAATTTCTGGCTCATGGACGAGGAACTGAAGATCAATCCTGTGGCACGGTTCCCTGTTTTTTAGTTCTGAGTAGTCCGTGCAATCGGCATACATGGACCAAAGTAGGGGGAAAATACTACCGGCACAAATACTGATGAACACTTGGAACGTGAATATCAGGGCTAGATCCGTCTTGTCGAGCCAGAAAAAGAGGATGCTTAAAACCGAGGCGATCAGCATGGAGCCCATATAGGTTCTTTTTTCTTTCCGATCTGGTTGCTTAATGGGGCGGCCAAGATCACGCCGACAATATTGGCCGCCTGTCCTACCGCCAGATATAATCCGCTTAAGACGAAGGAGACTCCGAAAAGAGATACATTGGCATAGGCTTCCTCAATGATAAAGTATTTGAAATAATATACGGTAGCCCCGTCGCGGATGGAATTGAAAACCAGAGCGGAGACACCTGCTCCCAATAGTATCCACCAAGGCTTGTTGTGCAATAGATCTCTCAAGTCATCTTTTAACGAGCCTTGTTGCTCTTTAATCGGTTTTACCCGTTCTTTTGTCCATGCGAAACATCCATAAAAGAGAATGGCGCACAGGATAGCGATAACTACGACAGCCATGGTCCATCCATGTTGTTGATCCGCCAATTCATCGCTATTTCCACTAAAGAAACGCACCATCGGCATGAATAGCAACAGGGCTATAAAACTGCCAATATAGGCGAATACCATACGGTACGTAGAAAGGGTATTACGGTCTTGTGGCAACGGGCTCATTACTCCAAGCAAGGACGCATAAGGCACGTTTATAGCGGAGTACACCATCATCATCAAGGAATAGGTGATATAGGCATAGATCAAATTACCTGTTTGTCCGAAAGAAGGAGTCATGAAAGTGAGCACTCCGATAGCGGCGAACGGGATCGCCAGCCAAAGCAAATAAGGGCGAAATTTTCCCCAGCGTGTTTGCGTACGATCCGCCGCAACGCCGACAATCGGGTCAAAGACCGAGTCCCATATACGAGTTATCAAAAACATCGTACCTACGGCTGCTGCCGGTAATCCGAATACGTCCGTATAGAAAATCATCAAGTAAGCGCCAAACAGTTTCCAGAACATGGACGATGCCATGTCCCCGAAACCGTAGCCTATCTTCTCTGTTAGTTTAATCATATGAGTGGTTTTTGTAGGTTATTTCAGGAGTGGAAGATTTCGATCGATTAGCTTTTTCAGCGTCTCGACAGATGCGGTCGTAGTCAGCCCGTCGGCCGGAGTGTTCATGCAGTAATCTACCAATTTATCGATTGTGGATACAGCCACGTGCATACGGGTATCGGAAGACGCATAGTAAATATACACGGTTCCATCCTCATCCGCGATCCATCCGTTAGAGAATAAAACGTTGGATACATCGCCGATCCGTTCCTCATTTTCCGGAGCCATGAAATAGCCGGCGGGTGTGGCGATAGGTCTCGTGGGATCTTCCAATGCGGTCATATACATATAAAGCACGTAACGTAATCCGGCGGCGCATCCCCGTACGCCATGGGCGAGATGTAACCAGCCTCTCGGTGTCTTGATCGGGTGGGGGCCTTCGCCATTTTTCACTTCCTTGATCGTATGGTAGTAACGTTGGTCGATGATGGTTTCTTCCTTGACTTCGGCGTGCGTGATATCATCAATCAAGGCCCATCCGATACCACCGCCACTTCCTGCGTCGATAAATCCGTCTTGGGGGCGGGTGTAAAGGGCGTATTTACCATTTACGAATTCCGGATGTAATACGACGTTACGTTGTTGGCTCTTGGTCTTTAAATCCGGGAGACGTTCCCAGTTTTTCAAGTCTTTTGTCCGGGCGATAGCTGCCGTGGCGGTTGCCGAGGATAGATCTCCGGGAGCTGCGTTCGGGTCATGGCGCTCGGCGCAAAAGATTCCGTAAACCCAGCCGTCTTCATGAGCGGTTAGGCGCATGTCGTAAATATTCGTGGCCGGGACAAGATCGTCCGGCATGGTTACCGGGTAATCCCAAAAGCGGAAATTGTCTACTCCGTTCGGGCTTTCGGCTACGGCGAAGAAGGATTTACGGTCGCTTCCTTCTACACGTACCATTAATATATATTTGTCATTCCATTTGATCGCACCGGAGTTCATGGTTGCGTTCATGCCGATGCGTTCCATCAAGTAGGGGTTTGTCTTTTCATTTAAGTCATATCTCCAGAAGATCGGGGTATGCGCAGCTGTCAGTACAGGGTGTTGATAACGGGTGAAGATTCCGTTTCCGTCTTCTAAAGGGATATTTTTCCGGCTTAACAAGGTTTCGTGTTTAGCGAAGAGTTCGTTTACTTTTTCTTGAAATTGTTCCATGATGTTTTTGCTTTAAATGATATTATCAGATGGTGGGAGACGGGGCACGCCCCGTCTCTACAACTAGATATGACGTGATTTATCTGGTTTATGTATGATGTTATTTATATAGGTTGATATCGGAGGCGAACAATGTTTTCGGATTTTCAAAGAACTTCTTGAAATCCTCGGCAGAGGCTTGTCCGGGATAAGGGCCAAAGAAGTGAGTGACTTTTTCACGGGCGTTTCTCCATACCAATACATAAGCGACCGGATATTTCTCCATGGCAGGCAGCAGGGTTCCCGTCCACCATGTGGAGTCTGGTACCCCTTCGTAGCCGGTCTCCGTGATCGCTATGATCTTATGGTTGGCTTTGCCTATGCTGTCTATTACGGAAAGACTGGTATCCATGCTTTTCAAGAAGAAATCCTTATCTTCCCGTTGGTAAGCGTCGAAGCCTAGGACGTCGATCAAGTCATGTCCGGGGTAACGTTCCAGATAAGACGCTTGATCCCGCGGCTCCGTACCTGTGGAATAAGCGTAAACGATCTGGTCTGCCGCTCCGTGAGCGTTTAGATAATCGGCGGTCATTCGCCATAGCGCCTTGTATTCATCCGTGGTACATAAATTCTGTCCCCACCAGAACCAACTTCCGGTGTGTTCGTGCCAAGGACGGAATAGGACGGGAATCTTGGTGCTATCGCTTGTTTTCAAGGAAAGGATGAAATCATTCACTTTGCCTAGCCAACTTTGGAATTTCTCATAGTTCTCCCCTTCCGGAAGGATCGATTTCACGACAGCATGGTCTGATACGTCCCAAGCGTCCCCTCCGGTTTTTTAGGGTTACGGGGATGCCAACTTAAAGATACCAAGCCTCCCCGGTTATATTGGTTGATGATTTCCTTGCGTATTTTCTCGAAAGGTACTTTATCAAGGCTTTTATCTCCCCCGAGTTCGATCTCTCCAAGATCAAAGCTGATAACGGCCGGATAATCGCCGCATACTTTTTGCACGTCTGAGCCTCCTTCGTCAAATTCCCATCCGATGCATAAACCGTATCATCGTGATGTCCGAACATGATTCCTTTTTTGTGGAATCGCACGTAGGTTCTCTATTAAACGTTCTCTCGGCGAAACCTGTTCGCTTGTCGGTTCTAGTCCTTTCTTCGACGGTGAACAGGCGATTAGTGCCCCTAGGCATAACATGGTAATTAATTTCGTGTTCTTCATGATAACTGTCTTTCTTTATGAACGCGAATGTAAGAGGTATCGGGCAGACAATCTAGTATTATTTTATCGGATAGCGATATTATTTTTATTTTAACCGGAACGGTTGTTTGATTTGGAATTCATTGTTATCTTTGTGCATGTTAATTAATCAAATAGAATGACTATGGGAAAATGGAATGATTTACAAGAACAAGTGAAGGAAGGGAGAGAACGAGAGAAAGCCCGAAAGGAGAATTTGGGAAAGTTCTTTTTATGATTTGGCGAAACTGACTTTTGCGGGTGTAGTTATATGTGGGGTTATCCCGTTGTATAAGAATCCGAATGATTTTTCACAGTGGGTAATGCTCATAACAGGTTTAGGAGGTACAGGAATGATTGCGGTTTGTGCAAATAGAATATTTAAATAATAACAGATATGAATAACATGACATTTTTGTTTTTAATTATTATCGTGGTAATGGGGATATTTCTTGCATGGACTTATACCAAATCCGGTAAGAAATGGCTGAAGAACCTATAGCGAACATCTAGATATAGAACTATACCCAATACACGGATCTTATGGAATTATTTATTTTTTCTATAAGATCCGTGTATTGTTTTTGGTAACCCTTGGTTTCTAGTTCCCAACTTGAACCTGTATACGCTCTTTTGAAGTTATCCTCTTCTCAAATACTTTCGTGTCCAGCAGAATAGGGGCATTGACGAAATCCGGGACATTATAGGAATAGACAGAGCGATCGTAATAGGTTTCCGGATCTTCCTGGGGAAGGAGAAAGGGCTTGCTTATCTTGCCATTCTCATCCATGCTTGCCAGATAAAGGCGGGTATAAAGGCCGTCACCCCGGCGGCTACTGAAGACAAACCAGCGGGAGTTGCTACTCCAGTTGTGAAAGCTTTCGGTATCATCGCTATTTACTTCGGATAGCTCGCGGAGGTCTCCGCTTGTCAAGTCCAGTAACCATAGATTCGCCTCTTTATGCCAGATCGAAAAGTTTCCGTAATCGGATAAGGTGAACATAATATATTTGCCGTCATAGGAAGGGCGGGGAAAAGATACGCTTTTCCCTAAAGCCTCAGCGTTCACCAACGTATCGATACGGCTCCCGAATGTACCGGCAGAGGGATCAAAATCGATACTACATAAATTATATCTTATCTCTTTATATTCTTCGGGAATCTTTTTAGCCTCGGCGGAACAAAAGTAAAGCGTACGACCATCCGGGGAGAATGCGGGGAAGGTCTCGAACCTGTCTTTCTTTTGCAAAGAATCGCAAAGGAGTAGACGATGATCTGCCGGATGGTAAACGACTATATCAGATTCCAAATCCAATACTTCTACCCGCTCGTCCTTAACCGTATGGAACGATTGTCGGGTGTTGTTCGTGGAATACGCTATATATTCGCCTCCGGGATGCCAGTAGGGATAGACGCAAGCGGCGATTGTCTGATCTGTTTTCGTGTTGAGGTATTCATCCTTATTGTCGGTTCTCATAAAAGTGGCTCCATGCGTTCCTCGGATGTGAAGACTGAAATGGCTCGGGTCCGTACGGTTAAAGGCATGGCAGTTTACGCACATACCTTTGACCAGCGTGTTTTCCACCAAAGGTCTTTCTTTATGAGACGATAGATCACGCTCATAAATACCCATACGGCTGTAGACTTCATAACCGGGAGCGATCTTTCGGTATACTAAGCCGTAATCGATCGGGTGGGGGCTGATGTACATGGGGAAAGGTTTGTAAGTACTCCATTTACCCTCTTGCTTGATACTGACAGTAAAGAGTAAACTATCGCCTTGATTGGAGATGAGCAGTTGTTTCCACTCTTTTTCCGGGAAATTGACATGCTTCGCGTTTATATGCACCTCTTTGCCTTGGCACCCTTTTACGATAACATCTATCCGCTCATAGGAGGTATCCGTATAAGAGAAATTCATAGGTGCTATCGTGGCGGGAATTGTCACCCCGATATAATCCGGATAGATGGACGGGTATTTCTCTATTTGTTCGGGGGATACCACCGAATCCCCACAAGCGGTAAATAACGCTATACATATACTATATAATAAGATAAGCTTTCTCATGGCCGTTTATTTTCTGAATAATAAGTAATACCAAAATGTCTTCTCGTATTTCGGGCGAAGGATAGGCTCGGAGTCTTTCTGCGTCATATAGACACGGGCGAACTCGCTTACCCCTTCCAATACATTGCGGGAGATGCTCCAAGGAAGGCCTTGGAAATTAGGATGCTGCTGTGTCCAAATGAAAATCAATGCCTCTTGATAAGAGATGGGTATGTGGTTATAGCCCAGATCTTTTCCCAGCGGATAATATTTCATGAAACGTTCCAGATCCTTCTTTTTTTGCAAGACATAGGCTAACATATACTCGAAAGCCATCCGGTTACTTTTGTTATGTTGCAGCAATAAGCCTAGCATGACATCCATTTCCGTGTCGCTAAACAAGAAATCTTCCGTATATCGGGCTTTTCTCAACCATCCCCATTCGGGATGCTTCTCTATCTTTTCATCGTTATTTAGATAGCTCATGGCGTTGGTCGCCCATTTCTTATAGAACAAGGTATGCTGCAAAGCCCGCAGGTATTTGGCGGCGACAGCGTATTGTCCATTGATCAAGTTGGTCTCGGCCAGACGCATATAGGCACGTCCGCTTTTCTTATAGTCGGGGATAGCCTCCATCGCCTCGAACATATAGCGCTGTGAGGAGTTGATCATTCCCAGATGATAGAATATCTCGCTGGTTGGGAGCGGTGAGGTAAAATCTCTTTGGAAGGTCGGGATCAATCCTTCCGTTCCATTCTGAAATGGAACATGCGATCCCCTAATTGTCCGGTCTTGGCGAGAGCCAGATTTAAGCAGGTCACGGAGAAGGGGAATTAGGCTCTTTGTTTTCTGCCGCCTTGATGATCTGGTTCCATTGTTTCATGCGGGTGAGGTAGTCGTATTTCATAGCCTCCTCCTTATCCGGATTGCTGGCGGCGTGAATCCATGTGCCACCACCGATAAGGAGCAGGGTGGGGATAGCAGCCATCCAAACTTTAGTACCCTTTGCCGGTGGGGGTAGCAAGGCTAGTGTCCCGGGCATTATGGCTACGGTAGCGATTGTCAGTAACAGGGTGTTGGGAACGATCATGGGGAAACGATAATAATCGATGCCGGTCATGAGGCTAAGCAATGGATATTGCGTGAGGTTTTGTGCCAATAGGGGCATAGGATTCCAAGCAAGATGTAGATAGGAATCCATATATAGGATTTGTTGTATGTGGCTGGCACGGATTTGATGCAATGCCCGATTATTACTCCGATCACGAAGATGAAATAGGCCCCACCACCTACCACCCAGTAGAGCACCGGCATCATTAGGAGCGTATAGATAATTCGTCCCCATGAATGAGCGGTTTTTCGTTGGATGATTAGAGCGAAGAGGGCGAGAGTTATGGAGACGGGGGAATGCCAGCAGGGCATTCTCATCACATAAAAATACCCAGAGCAGGATGGAAGGGAGAAAGCTGAGCGGATACCAAAAGTCGGAAGCCCCCATTTGTTTGGCCAGCCAGTTTATTTGCCGTTGGATAAGCACGAGAACGATCGCCAAGATCGTAGCTCCTGCCCAAGCGAAATAATAGAACTGCGTCAGGAATTCCGCTATATATTCAGCGATGCCTCCGGGATGGAGACATTTGTCGATTCCATATTCCGGCGTGAACAGGAATAACTGGAATTGCTCGTGGTAATGTAAATGATGAGGATAATAAAGTCCCCAAAACAGGCAAATCGCACAGCCGAATAATAAGGAGGTGATGCCTCTTATGTATCTATATTTACGTGTATTTTCCATGATTCTATTATTTAAAAGTCTCAGCTTCCTCGTCGTAGTAGATCTCTTGTACATCTTCAGCGTCGAAAGGAAGCTCGCTAGTGGATAATTCAGGTATATTATAAGATTTTAACGTGATATCATAATGTTCCGGATCCTCTTGCGGGAGTACGAACGGTTTATAGGCTTTTCCCGTACTATCCACGTAAGAGAAATAAGGCTTTCCGTATAGTCCGTCATCCCGCTTACTGGCAAAGACAAACCAATGGCTGTTAGAGGACCAGCTATGGTAGGTATCCGATTTATCGGAGTTGACGGCAGGTAAGGTATCTATCTTCCCGGTCTGGAGGTTCATCATATGCAGGTCTGTTTCTCGGTGCCAGATCGGGAAGGTTCCATAATCGGCTACCGTGAAAAGCAGGTATTTACCGTCGGGCGATATCTTGGGATGGCAGGCGGAGCCATTATGCTTCTGGGCATCCCATACGGTCTCGATCCGTTGGCCCCATTCTTTGGTATCTTTATGGAAAGATATGCGGCATAGGGAATATTTTAGGTTATGGATACTATCGGGCAACGGCTGGATGGGAGCGGAGCAATAATAGATCCAGTTCCCATCGGGCGAGAAGGTTGGGAAGGTCTCTAACTCATCCTTCCGGCTAGTCAATGGGGAGGTGATGAGTTGTTTCTTTCTGAAATCGGCAACCACTAGGTCGGAGGTCGTATCATAGACTTCCAACCGCTTACTTCCTAACGAATGAAAAGCAGGGATGATAATATTCGTGGAAAAAACGGCGAACTGCCCCGATGGATGGAAATCGCCATAGACAGCCCCATTCGGCAGACTGTCGTTGCTCAGTTTCAACTTCCTCAAATGTCCGTTACGGTTCAGCAGGGTGCCTCCTTGCTTTCCCCGTAAATGGAACATGGATAAACTTCCTTTCTTATTTCCGTAAATATGGCAGTTCATGCAAGAACCGTCGGTATCATTGTTGTCGGCGATAATCCGTTCTTCAAAAGAATTAATTTCCCGTTCGCATAATTGGATTTTGTTCCATACCTCGTAGCCGGGTTCTATAAGCCGGTAGCTTATATAACTATCCAGTTTCTCCGGAACTACTTGCCAGTAGAAAGAGGGGTAACGAAACCATTTACCCTTGATACGGGCGACTACGGTTATTTGCAGGCGGTTGCCCACTTCCTGCTCTAAAAGGCTTTCCCATAGGTTTAAAGGGAAAATAGCTTTCTTTCCGAAAGATAATTGTATCTCTTTTGATTTCCCTTTTAAGGTTACTTGCATAGCGTCCGCATCGTTTCTCAATAAGAAGTTGAGAGGGGCAATATTCGTGGGAATCATGATATCCGTATAATCGGGATACATGGGGATTGGGTCTGTGGTATCCTCTATTTGCTTCGGGGTAGGGGTACATCCTGCCAGCAAGCAGATTATCCAGACGAGGTAATAGGTTATGTTCTCTTCATGATTCTTGCTTCTTTCATGGCTTACTCTCCTTTCCGGGCTCTGTGGTCGCAAAATGATAATAGAACCAATAGGTCTTGCCGTATTTCTCTTTCAAACTCGTGTCCTTTGCCTCATAAAGCCGGGTATAATCGGCGAATTCTTTCGCTATCTTTACCGGGATTTGGTATTTTATAAGCTCTTCCGCACGGATATTACCTTGGCGGGCGAGATGGATCAGCAGGGCCTCGGCGAAAATGGAACTAGAGACCTTACCCGGTACATAATCTTCTACAAAAGAACGGAGATCTTTAGAGAGTAAATGATAGCAGAGTCAGTATTCGTAAGCACGGAGATTGCCGGCGTTCGAGGCGACTAAGTTCCGTAAGGAAGTCACGGCATCGTTACCGGAACGTAGATGGTCTTGGGTCGGGATGTCTCTGCGTTTCTTCTCCAGCCACTCCTTTACTCGCGGGGGTTTGCTGACCGGGTATTCTCTTTTCGGCCCAGCTTTTATGAGGAGTGTCTTGTCTAATATACGTAGATATTTAAGAGCTGCCTCATCATCCCCATTGACCAGATTGATCTCAGCCAGCCGTTTGATCATACGGCTACCCGAATTGCGGGGAGAGAAGATCATACTTAGCATGGCGCAATGCTCGGCCATGGTCATATCTCCTAACGTAAACCATAACTCGTTGGCGAATAGGATAGAGAGAAAAGAAGCAGATGGGTTCACGGGAAGGATCAACCCATTCGTACCCGGTTGATTCCACGCAAGGAGGTTCCGGGAGAGAGATACGGGTGAGTTGATCTCGGACGGATGCGTGGCATTGTACAGGTTCCGGTAATAGGTCACCCAAAGGATTTGGCGGTCTGTCTCGAGATGTTTCCTCATCTTTTGTATATTTCCGAAATAATGTTCCACATCGAGGCTGAGTACATACTCCCGGTCGAGATCCGGCTTACTCCACCAAGTGGTAGCGGGATATTGGGTCGCTGGAAGAAGTAATATACCTGCCGCAAGCAGGGCACTTAGCTTTTGATGGTGCGCTATGATTCCGGCGGCCAGCATAAGGGCCAGACAGAGCCATGCCCCGTACCCGAAGCACCAATAGCAAAGAAGCATGGCGGGAATGCAGGTAAGAAGACGTTGCCCCTCAGTTTGGCTCCGGCTATATAACAGGAAAACACCTTCTGCTCCGATCAAGGAGAGAGTCGCGGATAACGGATAGGCGAGTCCGCAAGACCTTCCGGCCTCCCATAATACAAGTAGTATCATAAGAGGAAGGGCGTATCTCTTGCTGACGAATTGCCGGAATGTCCGATAGGTAAGCAGGGCAAATAAAGTTAAGACAACGCTTAGGATGAACGGGCCTCCCCCGATATAATAAAAGAATTGCGTAAGGAAATCGCCGGTGAGACAAGCCAGCCACGCTTCCTCCTGAAAATATCCACGGAGAAACTCGCCGCTGTACAAGAAAAGCATCATTTGCTCTTTGTGGAACAAATGATAGGGACATCCAGAAGAAGAAAGCGAAGATCGCTATCGCCAGTACCGCTAGCGTGATCGACAGATCCTGTTTAATGATTCGCTTCATCCAGTTCCTTTCGTAGCTCTTCGGTCAAGGAGGTTTTTATCATCTTATAGAGGAATTTCCCGACCGTTTGGTTGATATGTTCTTTCATGAACGCATAATTAAAAGCTTGCGTCTCTACTCTCAAGGAATCCCATGTCTGCTTGATGCGGATGGAATCTTCCGGCGAGCAAGTCTTAAGCGCTGTCCATAGGGCATAGGATTCGCTATCGGTCTTTTGCTTCCGGTCTTTCCAATGCTGCAAGGCGTCGTTTTGCGGTGTACCGGAGGCCGAGCTGATGGAGTCTATCCGTACTGAGGTCACACCCGGTTCCGTTACGACCAGTAGCTCTTGGAACTTGAGACGCAAAAGGATGCGCATACGGAGGACTTTCATCTCTTCTCCCGTTCCTTGGAAAGTAAACCGTGCGTTCTCTATTCTCGTAGAATCGATATTTTCGATTGAGGCGTTTTCCATGGGTGCCAGATAAATCCATTCCCCATCCTGCTGTGCGGTGGGTAGGGTGCCTTCTATGATGTATTTGGAATCGTTAGATTGACAGGCAAATAGGCACAATAAAGTGAATACTCCTATAAATAGATATTTCATCGATCGTGTTCATTAGTAATTAGAGACTCAAAGTTTAGACTGCGTAAAGTTAGTATTTTTTCGGAAAAGGGAATGATGTTTTTTTGACAAAGGGTGATACTTAATTTACGTCGCTGTTGGGGAGGAATGAAAAAGGAGAACGCTGATTAAGACATCCTCCCTTTTTATGAAATAAAGAACAATTAAGCGTTTAGGACTTTCTTAAAGCGACGGATAAATTCCTTGGCCTCATCCATCGTCAAGCAAAGCGGAGGAAGCAGACGGATCGTATGGGTTCCGGCTACACCCGTGAACACTTTCTCCTCAAAGAGAAGTTTGCTACGCACTTCTTGATAGATTCCTCGAACTCGATACCGATCATCAAACCACGGCCCCGAATTTCCTTGATACCCGGAAGTTTATGAAGCTCTTCCAATAAATAGGCACCCACTTTCGCCGCGTTATCAATCAAACGCTCGTCTTCCATAATATCGAGAACGGCGATAGCGGCTGCGCAAGCCAAATGGTTACCGCCGAAAGTAGTGCCGAGCATACCATAAACCGGCTTGAATTTCGGGCTGATCAATAACCCACCCATCGGGAAGCCATTGGCGATACCTTTCGCTACTGAGATCAAATCCGGCTTGATACCGGCATATTGATGCGCGAAGAATTTACCGCTTCTTCCATATCCGGACTGGATCTCATCCAAGATCAGACAGGCATCATAAGTCGTACACAGGTTGCGTAACTCACGCATAAAATCATCCGTCGGCAATTGGATGCCACCTACTCCTTGGATACCTTCGATGATCACGGACGATACATCCCCTTTTTCAGTTCTTCCTCTACGGCGGAAGCGTCGTTCAATGGAAGATAAGTAACCGCTAGATCCTCATTTACCGGAGCGATGATCTTTGGGTTATCCGTGACACGGACGGCGGCGGAGGTACGCCCATGAAAGGCGTGCTTGAATGCGATCACCCGCTTCTTGCCATTATGAAAAGAGGCCAGTTTTAACGCGTTCTCGTTCGCCTCCGCTCCGGAGTTGATCAAGAACAACGAATAATCATCGTAGCCGGAAGCCTTCCCTAGCTTATCCGCTAATTTTTGTTGCAAGCTATTGATAACCGAGTTCGAGTAAAAGCCTAATTTATTTACCTGCTCGGTAATCGCCTTTACGTAAGTAGGGTGGCTGTGACCCACCGAGATCACGGCATGGCCGCCATATAAGTCGAGGTACTCGTTTCCCTCGCTATCCCATACATGGCATCCTTTGCCTTGTACGATCTCTATATTAAATAATGGATATACGTCGAATAAATTCATCTTTATAGTATTTTTTAAAACGCAGAGGGTTTTAAGTGTAAGCCAACCGTCTCCTCCAACCCGAACAATAAGTTCATGTTGTGGACCGCTTGGCCGCTAGCGCCCTTCAATAAGTTATCGATCATAGAGATAATAAGAAGCTTATCATCTATTTTCTGTAAGTGGATCAAGCATTTATTCGTATTTACCACTTGTTTCAAATCCGGGTTCTTATCAGTGATAAACGTGAAGCTGTGATCATCATAATATTCCTCATAAATACGTCGGATCTCTACCAAGTCGATCTTGCAATCGATGTATGTCGTGGCGAATATACCACGGGAGAAATTACCGCGTACGGGGATGAAGTTGATCCGGCTTGAATAGCTCTTCTGCAACTGGCTCAAGCTCTGGTTGATCTCGGCCAAGTGCTGATGCGTAAAAGGCTTATAGATTGATATGTTGTCGTTGCGCCAGCTAAAGTGAGAGGTGGAAGAAGGCTTCACGCCCGCTCCCGTAGAACCCGTGATGGCATTGACATGCAAGTCGGAATTCAGCATCAAGTGCTTCGCCAACGGCAATACGCCCAATTGGATGCAAGTAGCGAAACAACCGGGGTTCGCTATATGCCGGGCGTTGCAAATTCGGCGGCGGTTTAATTCCGGCAGGCCGTACACGAAATCGTGCTCCGGGCCTTCGATCCGGTAGTCCATGCTCAGGTCGATAATCTTCACGTTCTCGGGAACCGTGTGGTTCTCCATGAACTTTTTCGTATCGCCATGAGCGGTACAGAAGAACAGAAGGTCGATGCTATCTAACGGCAACTCGCTGGTGAACACCAAATCCGTCTCGCCATAAAGACCACCATGCACGTCCGTGATCTTGTTACCGGCGTTACTGCTACTGTTTATAAATGTAAGCTCGGCATCAGGGTGGTTTAGGAGCAGGCGGATCAATTCACCCGCCGTGTAACCCGCTCCGCCTATAATTCCGCATTTAATCATATCTCTTCGTCTTTATGGTTCGTATAATAAACACGCAACGGAGTAGAAAGAACCTTGATGAAGCCCTTAGCGTCCTCGGCGGTCCAGCCTTTCTGCATCTCTCCGTACTCACCGAATTTCGTCTTCACCAAGTCATCCTCAGATTCTACGCCAACGGTAGAGAAGGACAACGGACGAAGCTCCAGAATAGCCGTACCGTTCACGTTACGCTGAGACTCTTGCAACATCGCCTCGATATCGCGCATCACCGGTTCCAGATATTGGCTCTCGTGCAAGAACATGCCGTACCAGTTCGCTACCTGATCCTTCCAGTATTGTTGCCATTTGCTCAACGTATATTTCTCTAAGAAGCGGTGCGCCCCGATAATCAACATAGGAGCGGCAGCCTCGAAACCGACCCGTCCCTTGATGCCGATGATCGTATCGCCCACGTGCATATCACGGCCGATACCGTAAGCCGCCCCGATCTCCTCGATCTTCTGGATAGCGGCGATCTTATCCTCGAACACCTCACCATTCACGGCATGAACCTCACCGTTCTTGAACTCGATGCGCAATTGCTCGCTACCGGTTTTCTCCACTTGTTTCAGATAAGCGCTCTCGGGTAATCCTTGCGCGGAATCAAGAATCTCGCCACCGCAGATAGAGGTTCCCCAAAGACCTACGTTATAGGAATATTTCAACTTCGTGAAATCGGCCTCGAAACCGTGCTCCTTCAAGTAGTTGATCTCAAAATCACGGCTCAAGGCCATATCGCGGGTCAACGTGATAATCTCCACGTTCGGAGCCAATACCAAGAAAGTCATATCGAACCGGATCTGGTCGTTACCGGCTCCGGTAGAACCATGGGCGATAGCGTCGGCGCCGATCTCGTTCGCATAGCGGGCGATCGCCAAGGCTTGGAAGATACGCTCGGAGCTTACGGAGATCGGATACGTACCATTACGCAGCACGTTTCCGAAAATCATGTACTTCAAGCTCTTTTCGTAATACTCTTTCGTAACGTCGATCGTCACGTATTTCGTGGCGCCTAGCTTATAGGCGTTCTCCTCGTTTTGTTTCAATTGTTCCTCGCTGAAACCACCTGTGTTAGCGCAAGCGGCGTATACCTCGTATCCTTTTTCTTTAGCCAGATACATGACCGTGAATGAGGTATCCAAACCTCCGCTGAACGCTACTACTACTTTCTTCTTCATCGTTTCTTTATTTTATGTTATTTTTTTATCGTATTCATTTAGTCCTTTTTAGTCTGATTACGTGCCTCCCGCTCTCGTTGCGCACGATGCGGATCGGCCGGGTCGAACAGCATGGCCGTGCAGATGCAATACTTACGTTCGGTGCGTTCCAAGATATCGTGGTTCACGCAACCGTTGCAACCCCGCCAGAAAGCCTCATCGTCCGTCAAGTCGGAGAACGTAACCGGTACATATCCCAGCTCGGTATTCATTTTCATCACGGCAGCTCCGGAGGTAAGGCTGAATATCTTCGCTTTCGGCCAGCGCATGCGGGCAAGCTGGAAGGTCATGTCCTTGATGCGTTTCGCGATACCCAAGCCCCGGAAATTCGGATGCACGATCAAGCCGGAGGTAGTCACGTACTGCTTGTTTCCCCATGACTCGATATAACTAAACCCGGCGAACTCGTTTCCCGCCAAGGCGATCACCGCTTTGCCCTCTTTCATCTTCTGGGCCACATACTCGTGCGTACGTTTGGCGATACCCGTGCCCCGGACTTTAGCGGCAGACTCGATCGTATCTAGGATCGTATCCACATATACCTCGTGAGAGGCATCAGCGATCATAACATCAATTTCTATTTCTTGTTCCATTTTATTGTTTGTTCTTAGTTTTTTCCTTTTATATAAAATGTGATAAAGCGGCAATCACCTTCTCTTGGCTCACACCGTTGCGGGGGATTACCAAGATCGTATCGTCTCCGGCTATGGTGGCCAGTATCTCGCTGGGGGCGTGGGAGTCTATGTCCGAGGCGATTCCCATGGCGTAACCCGGTCGTGTTTTCACCACCGCCAAGTTTCCGGAAAACTCGATATTCGGCTTTTTCTTGCCTTCAGGCTGTGCTTGTTTGCTTATACTCTCTTCGGGAAGGCGATATACATAATCTCCGGTTCCGTCGTGTACCTTGGCTACTTTCAGTTGCTTGATGTCGCGGGAAAGCGTAGCTTGCGTAACCGAGAATCCGCTATCTTCCAGTTCTTTAAGCAGTTCTTCTTGGTTACTGATCACTTTCGTCTGTATAATACCGCAAATGGCATCCAATCGTTCCTTCTTTGTACTCATGTTGTATATTTATGCAAAACAGGCTGCAAATATAAAGAGTATTGTTGAATAAATATACAATCAAGGGCTTTTTTTTTTCTGATATAAGTAGGGGGTAAGGGATTTTCCTGCTTAGCTTAGGTTTAATCACTGTAAGTGTTAGGCATTTCATCTATTTATATTCATCTTCTATCAGCCGTTGGATGATCATGCAACAGCTGTTAGAAAATCATGTACCAATTGGTGGATGATCATGCAACGGATGGTAGATGATGAATGTCATTCAAAGAAAAGGCTAATACTTCCTATAGAAAGAACGAAAGGGTGTGGTCGTTTTGAACAAAATGGTAGTATCTTTGCGTTATTAAAAAGAGAGTATCAGGTTTAATTTCAAGTAAAAAGGATATGAGAAAAATAGCAAGTTTATTCGTGGCCTTGCTTTTATTGGCAGGCTGTTCCAGCGTACCGTTAACAGGACGTAAGCAAGTGCTGTTGGTTTCGGACCAAGAGGTGTTATCGTCCAGCCTTACCCAGTACAACGATTATATAAAGACGGCGAAGAAGTCGACGAACGCGAACAAGAGCGCTATGGTAACCCGGGTCGGCAAGAGGATAGCCGCCGCTACGGAGGAGTATTTGCGGGCGAACGGGATGGCAGATGAGGTAAAAAACTTCTCTTGGGAGTTTAATTTGGTGAATGATCCGCAGGTGAACGCCTTCTGTATGCCGGGAGGCAAGATCGTGGTGTACGAGGGATTGCTGCCTTTTTAGTTTCCTCGGACGATGAATTGGCGGTGGTCATCGGACATGAGGTCGCCCATGCCGTAGCTAAACACAGCAATGAGCGTATGAGCCAGCAACTAATGGCCCAATACGGGGCGGCTATTTTAGGTGCGGCCGTAAGCAATAAGAGCGCGGCGGTACAGCAAGCGGCCAATACGGTATATGGTGTGGGAGCGCAGTATGGCGTAATGCTTCCTTTCTCCCGTAAGCACGAGTCGGAAGCGGATTATATGGGATTGGTATTCATGACTATGGCGGGATACAATCCGGACGTGGCAGTCAACTTCTGGCAAAAGATGTCCGCCGGAAAGAGTGGCTCTACGCCGGAATTTATGAGTACGCACCCCAGTGATGCCACTCGTATAGCGGAAATCCAAAAAGTCCTACCCGCAATCAAAACCAAATACAAAAAGTAGTTGACGGTGACAGTTGACAAGTGACAGTTATTTTACACTTGTCTCAATTTTCAATTAAACAAGATTCCCATCTTGTTCATTAAGAAACAAGCATTCATATTCTGGGCTATCCCTTCTCTTAGTTGATAAGAGAAGGATAGCTCCTCGTCTTTTATATCCGCTTCGAAGCGGTAATTCTTTATTTGTTCCGGGAATTCTTCCTCCAAAGTACCCAACACTAAATCGTGGGTGGCGATGATGCCGCAAGCCTTATAAGCGACCAGCTGTTTCATAAGGGCAAGAGAGCCTTTCTGCTTGTCGATAGAATTTGTTCCCTTCAAGATCTCGTCCAAGATGATAAATAGCTTCTCCCCGTTTTGCAGCCTGTCGATAATCATTTTCAGCCGTTTCAACTCCGCGAAGAAATAAGACTCGTTGCTAGCCAAGGAATCCGAGGTACGCAAGCTGGTAACCATGTGGGCGGGATAAACCGTCAAGGAGGCGGCGCAGACCGGAGCGCCTACGCAAGCCAATAAGTAATTGACACCGATCGTCCGGAGGTATGTACTTTTTCCGGCCATATTCGCTCCGGTGATAATCAGGAACCAAGGACTTTTGCGGATATCGATATCGTTCTTTACGCAGACATCCCGGTTCAAAAGAGGATGTCCCAAAGCCTTGCCTTCCATCTGGAAATAAGTGTCGGCAATCTCCGGATAGATGTATTCCGGATGGTTGAAAGCGAAACCACCCAACGAGTTCAGCGCGTCGAAACGAGCCAGCGCGTCGAACCAAAGCGGAAGTTTATCGGAGTAAGTCTGAATCCAGCGTTCCAAAAGGATGGCATGGCGTGTATCCCGCAAGTAGAAGAGATTGAAAATGATACCCGCCAAACTGAATCGTTGGTCTAATCCTCCGATATACGACGACAAGCGTTTGATAGCATGCGAGGCCAATTCCTTCTCATTCGCTAATTGCCCGCTAATCTCTTTCAGCTCTTCCGACTGGAAATTATCTTCTTCCACACATCGCATCAGCTTTGAGTACCGATTGAAAATAGACTCCATCTTATTGACGGTCGCGTAAAGCGCGTTGATTTCCTTGGCTCGTCCGTAAGCGATCACTAACGTGATTAAGAAATAAATATTCAATAAACTCCTGCTGATCCAATCCAGTGAGTAAGCGATACCCAATACGATCCACAACACTGGGACCGCCCAGATCAATAGTTTCCACGGTAGGCTATCAACGAATTTATGCTTACGCTGAGTGAGTCGATCCATAAAGTTGATATCGTTGTCTCTCGTATCTTGCGTGTCTTGCCGGATAATCCCCGTCACATAGAAATGTTGCCGTAAGGCGGATAAAGCCGCTAATTCCTTGACAGCCTCTTGCCGTTTGACGATCTCCTTCTTATCCGTCAAGGGATTCGAGAGCCAACCGGCCAGTCGTTCCCGCCCGAACCCGGTTACGGTACGATTGAGCGATTGAAACAAGGAGCGGTCTCCAAACACATCCAGATCCAAGCAGAAAGAGTGCTCGCCCGAGATCTTATCGGCCGCCCCGTCGAATGCGCTGAAATCATAGTCCAGTCCTTTTAGCTCATCCTCGTTCAGTTTGATCAAGGTCTCAGCGTATACTTTTCGTGCGTACATTTTATTATGGTACCACATCAGGAGCGCGAACGGGATGATATAAGCGAAGGTGATCCCCGTCAGGCATTGCCAACTCTCATCCCTGAATATCCATAAGGAGAGGATCGCTCCCGCAACTAAAGCCAACCGGATACTCCCCATCAAATGGATCTTCTTTTTCAAATTACCCAAGCGCCGTGTATAAGCGTCGATATTTTCTTTATAATAACTATAGATTTCTTCCATAGCCGCGAATATAGGAAAAATGAACTAACCTCTTGAATTTTGGTTTATATATTATATTCATAGGTGAAATGACCATTATTCATGTAATTTGGGCGATAAAGCCAACTGCCGTTTCCCCTATATTCGCGGACACATTTATAATTTAAGATCATTTATGAAAAAAACGATTATATCCTTTCTCTTCCTTCTTGTTTGCGGTATGGCACATTCGCAAGTTTTAGCGAAAGGGCCGGAAGAGAGTTATAATGCGGATAGTATTCGTGCGATTTTGGATAAGTCACCTTATTTTACCTTATTCAAGGACAATTATTTTATTGGCGGTATCCCTATCGGCAACAAGCCTACGGCGAGAAACTCCGACGTTAAATTCCAGTTGAGCATCGCCCAACGTCTTACGAAAAGTAAACTCCCCTTCGATACCTACCTTTTCTTGCAATACACGCAAAAGACTTTTTGGAATGTCTTTCAAGAGTCCTTGCCGATGCGCGACTTGAATTTTAATCCGGGTATCGGTTTGGGGCACCTTATCGTGCATAAGAATAAATATATCGGGAAAGGCTATTTGATGGTCGAGCACGAGTCGAACGGTAAAGATAGCATCTTCTCCCGAAGTTGGAACAAGATCACCCTAGCGGCGGCTGTCCTGTTGAATAAGAACTGGGAAGTTCAATTCAAGGGCTGGATACCGATCGTGGATGGCAAGGAAAAAAAGACATCCTTAAATATAATGGTATATTCCAAGTAGCCGCCAATTACCGGACAGACAACAGGCGCTTTAACTGCGGGGTTATCTTGACCAAACGAAAGACTTGGTTCAGCTTTAACACTCAGATCGAGTTGAGCTATAAGTTTAATAATAACGAGAACCAATATTTCTTCCTGCAATATTATAATGGTTACGGTGAGAACCTTTTGGAATACAATCAATACAAAAGCATGCTGCGGATCGGTTTCGTGATCAAGCCGCAAGATTTCAGTATTTACTAAAAAATATCCTTCTTGATAGATCTCATTGATCGGGCGATAGATGTAATATATGATACATTTCGTTTCTTTAGGAAACAATACATTTACAGACTTTGTTTTCTAATATATTGAACGTTTCCCGGATAATTAAAGAGATACGCCATGAAGGAAAAAATTGAACAATTAAAAGCTCTTAACCACAAAGCTGAGTTAGGGGGCGGAGAAGACCGCATTGCGAAGCAACATGCGGCAGGTAAACTAACCGCTAGAGAAAGAATCGAACTACTATTGGAAAAAGGTAGTTTCGTGGAAATCGACAAGTTCGTGACACATACGTGCCATGAGTTCGGTTTAGAAAAACAGCGTCCATTGGGAGATGGCGTGGTCACCGGTTACGGAATGATCGGGCAACGCACGGTATTTGTTTTCGCTCAGGACTTCACGGTATTCGGTGGAGCCTTGTCTGAGACGTATGCCCGTAAGATCTGTAAGATCATGGACATGGCAACGGAACTAGGCGCTCCGGTGATCGGGTTGAACGATTCGGGAGGCGCACGTATTCAAGAAGGAGTTCGTTCCTTGGCGGGATACGCCGAGATATTCCTCCGGAACTCGTTGGCTTCGGGCGTGATCCCGCAGATTAGCGCTATTATGGGCCCGTGTGCGGGTGGAGCGGTTTACTCGCCGGCGTTGACGGACTTTATCTTTATGGTAAAACAAACGAGCTATATGTTTATCACCGGCCCGGAGGTCGTGAAAAGCGTGACGCAAGAAGAGGTTACGATGGAGAATCTGGGAGGCTCGGAAGTGCATAGCACCCGTTCCGGAGTGGCTCATTGCACGGCGGATAACGATATGGATTGTATCTTGAAGATACGTGAGTTGATGTCGTTCTTGCCGAATAATAATATGGAAGAGCCGCCATTCGTTCCTACTACCGATAGCCCGAACCGCATCGATCCGCAATTGGATCTGCTGGTTCCTACTAATCCCAACCAGCCGTACGACATGAAAGAACTGATCCTTTCCGTGGCTGATGATCAAAACTTCTTCGAGATACAAGAGGAATATGCCAAGAACATCATTATCGGTTATATCCGTTTGAATGGAAAGACGATCGGTGTCGTGGCGAATCAACCTGCTGCGTTGGCCGGTACGCTGGATATCAACGCGTCCGTAAAGGCCGCCCGTTTCGTCCGTTTCTGCGACGCGTTTAATATACCGTTGTTGACGCTGGTGGATGTACCGGGTTTCTTGCCGGGCGTGAACCAAGAGTACGAGGGGATTATCCGTCATGGCGCTAAGTTATTGTACGCATATTGCGAGGCTACCGTGCCGAAAGTGACCGTCATTACCCGAAAGGCTTATGGCGGCGCTTACGACGTGATGAGCTCCAAGCATATCCGGGGCGATATCAACTTCGCTTATCCAACCGCCGAGATCGCTGTCATGGGACCGGATGGTGCCGTGAATATCTTGTTCCGTAAGGATTTGAAGACCGCGGAAGATCCCGAAGGCAAACGGAAGGAATTGCAAGCCGATTACCGGGAGAAGTTCGCTAACCCGTACCGGGCCGCTGAGTTAGGCTATGTAGACGAGATCATCGAGCCGTCTATCACACGCAGCCGCTTGATCCGTAGTTTTGAGTTGCTGGCCAACAAACGGCAATCCAATCCTCCGAAGAAGCATTCCAATATTCCTCTTTAAAAACGAATCCTTATGATAAAGAAAGTATTAGTAGCCAATCGTGGCGAGATAGCGATGCGGATATTCCGCACCTGCCGGGTGATGAACATCCCGACCGTAGCGATCTATACGCATGTGGATCGCGGAGCATTACATGTACGTTATGCGGAGGAAGCCTACTGCATCTCGGAAGATGAAGCGGATACCTCTTACTTGAAGCCGGACTTGATCCTTGAGATCGCCAAGAAGACAGGAGCCGCCATTCATCCGGGTTACGGCTTTTTGTCGGAGAACGCCGACTTCGCCCGTCGTTGCGAGGAGGAGGGCGTGATCTTTATCGGCCCGAGCGCCGACGTGATCGCGAAGATGGGTATCAAGACCGAGGCCCGTAAGATCATGAAAGAAGCCGGTGTGCCGGTTGTACCCGGAACGGAAAAGCCGGTGACGGACATAGAGGATGCCAAGAAAGTAGCCGCCGAGGTGGGTTATCCGATTATGCTAAAGGCGCTTGCCGGAGGCGGTGGAAAGGGTATGCGTTTGGTACATAGCGAGGATGAGATGGAAGCGGCTTTCCGTATGTCTCGTTCCGAGGCGGCCAACTCGTTCGGAAACGATGCCATCTATATCGAGAAGTATATCGAGAACCCCCATCATATCGAGGTGCAGGTACTCGGGGATAAATATGGGAACGTGATCCATCTGTATGAGCGTGAGTGCTCTATCCAGCGCCGTAACCAGAAAGTGATCGAGGAAGCGCCCTCTCCATTCGTGAAGGAGGCCGCTCGCCAGAAGATGTTGGCCGTAGCGGTGGAGGCTTGCAAGAAAATCGGTTACTACAGTGCCGGGACGTTGGAGTTCATGATGGATAAGGACCAGAACTTCTATTTCCTCGAGATGAATACCCGCCTTCAAGTGGAGCATCTGGTGACGGAGGAGACAACGGGCGTGGACTTGGTTCGCGATATGATCTTGGTGGCCGCAGGAAATCGTCTGCCTTATAAGCAGGAAGATGTGGCTTGCCGGGGGCATGCCTTGGAATGCCGTATCTATGCGGAGGACCCGGAAAATAACTTTATGCCCTCTCCGGGCGTGATCAAGGTGCGTGAGGCTCCCGAGGGACGTAACGTGCGTCTGGATAGCGCCGCTTACGCCGGTTTCGAGGTGTCCTTGCATTACGATCCGATGATCGCCAAGCTTTGCACATGGGGCCGGACCCGTGAGTCCGCCATCTCGAATATGATACGTGCCTTGCGGGAATACAAGATCTTGGGAATCAAGACAACGATTCCCTTCCACCTGCGTGTGTTGCATAACGCGACCTTCTTGAAGGGGAATTACGATACGACCTTTATCGACACCAAGTTCGATAAGGAAGACTTGAAACGTCGCCAGAACAGCGATCCGACCGTAGCCGTGATCGCCGCCGCCTTGAAGCATTACGAGGAGGAGAAAGAGGCGGCCGCCCGTGCGACGACCGTTCCGCTGGTAGGGGAGTCCCTGTGGAAACACTACGGGAAGTTACAAATGTTAGCCAATAACTTTTAATGAGAGGAGGAATGATTATGTCAAAGGCTTTAGCGACTTATTTTGCCACGGTTAACGATATTCCCGACACAGAGTTCAAGGTAGAGATTCTGGAAGACGGGCCTATCAAGAAAGTATCCGTAAACGGTACCGTTTATGATGTAGATTACAATCTGGGCGGAGATACGATCCACTCGATCATCATGAACCATAAATCTCATGGCGTACAAATATCCAGTGTTGGAGATTCCACCTATGAGGTAAAGAATAAAGGTGATTATTTCCAAGTACAGGTGATTGACGAGTTGAAGAAATTACGCCTGTCGAGAACCAGTTCCAAGACGGTCGGCCGTCAGGTCATACAGGCCCAGATGCCGGGCGTGATCCAGAAGGTATATGTCAAGGTAGGCGATGAGGTCAAGGCGGGAGACCCGCTTTGCGTATTGGTTGCCATGAAGATGGAGAACGAGATTCGTACGCCGATCGATGGGGTGGTGAAAGAGGTGTATGTCAATGAGACGGACAAGGTCTCCGTGGTGATAAGATGTTGGTTGTAGAGTGAATTGTCTCAGGGGTTATAGTTTTCCCTCGAGAGAATAGGAAAGGAATCGGAGCAGTCCGGTTCCTTTCGCATGTTTGGTAAAATTATCTTAAAAAACATTCCGTCTTTCTATCGTGTTACAGAGTTATTATTTCTACATTTGTAGCGTTTAAACCTAAATCATGAAGTTATGTTGACAGCAATGGTCATTGTGTTCCTTGTCGGTTATTTGATGATCGCATTGGAACATCCTCTAAAAGATAAACAAGGCGGGAACGGCTTTGCTTATCGGTACGGTCTTATGGGTTATGTACACGTATGCGGCCCCGTTTTTTTCATCCCGAGGGCCTCGGCAGAGGAATTCAGCTTGTTCTTGGAATCGTTCCCCTCTTTGGGGTCTTTAACGTTTAAGGAACAATGTACCCGGTTCGTCGTGGAGCATCAGGTTCTGGATAGTATCGGAGAGATCGCCGAGACACTTATATTCCTGATCGGGGCGATGATAACCGTGGAGCTGATCGATGCCCATGGCGGTTTCATGTTTATCACGAATCATATTACCACGAAGAAAAAGAAGAAACTGCTGGCGTTGATCGCCGTGATCACGTTCTTTATGTCGGCCGTGTTGGACAACCTTACCACCTCGATCGTCATGATCATGTTGATCCGTAAGTTGCTCGGGAATTATAAAGAGCGGTGGGTGTTCGGCAGTATCATTATTATAGCGGCGAATAGCGGTGGCGCTTGGTCACCGATCGGCGACGTGACTACGATCATGCTTTGGGTAAGGGGAAATATCTCCACCTCATCCACGATCCCCCATTTGATCCTGCCGAGTATCGTATCGGCGTTGATCCCGGTCTTGATCGCCATGCGTTTCTTGCATGGCAACGTGACGCCCCCTAACGCATTCTCGCAAATGGAGGCGGACAATGAGTTGCTGAAGAAATTGAAGGATAAGGAGAAGTTATCGATCTTGATCATCGGTGTGTTGTGTTTATTGTTCGTGCCTGTATTCAAGACGGTTACTCATCTTCCCCCGTTTATGGGTATCTTGATGGGAGTGGGTATTCTTTGGTTCTATACGGAGATGCTATACGCCCGTAAACCGATCGACGAGGACTTGAAATTGCGCTTGTCCAAGGTGGTTCACCGTATAGACGGGGCGACCTTGTTATTCTTCCTCGGAATCCTTTTGGCGGTGGATGCCTTGCGTTGCAGCGGCGTATTGTCGGATTTCGCTTTCTGGCTGGACAATACGGTAGGCAATGTGTATGCGGTGAACCTGATTATCGGCGCCTTATCGTCTATCGTGGATAATGTTCCGTTGGTAGCGGGTGCTATCGGTATGTACCCGGTGGCTACGGACGCTATGGTGGCTGCGGCGACTGATCCGGCTTATCTGGCGAACTTCATGCAAGACGGCGTGTTCTGGCAGTTCTTGGCTTATTGCGCAGGAGTAGGTGGAAGTATGTTGATCATCGGTTCCGCCGCCGGAGTCGTCGTGATGGGCCTGGAGCGGATCAATTTCATTTGGTACTTGAAGAATATCTCGCTGCTGGCCTTGGCGGGATATTTGTCTGGTGCGGTGGTATATATTCTCCAGAATTTGATATTATAATAAGTGTATGATATTAATTGCGGATAGCGGATCTACAAAGACGGAGTGGTGCCTGGCGGATCAAGGCAGACCGGTGCGTACGGTCGTGACGGCGGGTATCAATCCCTTCTTCCAGACACGGGAGGAGATCGCCGGAGAAATCCGGGATGCCTTATTGCCCGCCTTGAAGGGTGAGCGGATCGATGCCATTTACTTCTATGGCGCCGGTTGCGCCTTCCCGGAGAAGAACCGGATCGTGGAAGAGGCGATTACGCCTTATATCCCGGCTCCCATAGAGGTGTATAGTGACTTGATGGCGGCTGCTCGTGCCTTATGCGGGAGCCGTCCGGGAATCGCCTGTATATTGGGGACGGGATCGAATTCTTGTCTGTATGACGGGACGGAGATAACGGAGCATATCTCTCCCTTGGGATTCATTCTGGGGATGAGGGTAGTGGCGCCGTGCTCGGGAAGTTATTGGTAGGGGATTGCTTGAAGCGTCAGTTGCCGGCGCCTTTGGTTCGGAAGTTTATGGATCAATATGAGTTGACGCCCGCCTTATTGTTGGAGCGGGTATATAAACAACCTTTCCCGAATCGTTTCTTGGCTACCTTATCCCGTTTCTTGTTGGAGAATATCACCGAGCAACCGATTTATAATTTGGTCTATACGAGTTTCCGTAGCTTTTTCCTCCGTAACGTGGCGTTATATCCGGGAGCTGATACGTACCCGATTCATTTCGTAGGCTCTATCGCCTATTATTATCAGGAGGTATTGAAAGCTGCGGCCTTATCCTTAGACTTGAAGGTCGGTACGGTCGTACAGGCTCCCATGAACGGATTGATCCGGTATCATTTTACGAACGAAGAAAAAAATGAATGAGTTATGGCATTTCAAAAGATAACCGAGTCGGAATCGTTGTACGATAATCTGGATCAGATGTCTGTCCGGGAGTTGCTGGAAGGCATCAATAACGAGGACCGGAAAGTGGCGATCGCCGTTGGCCGGGAGATCCCGAAGATCGAGAAGCTGGTAACCCGTATCGTAGAGCGGATGCGGAGAGGCGGCAGGCTCTTCTATATCGGGGCGGGTACGAGTGGTCGCTTGGGTGTCTTGGACGCCTCCGAGATCCCTCCCACGTACGGTATGCCGAATACCTTGGTGATCGGTTTGATCGCCGGCGGTGACCGGGCGCTCCGGAATCCCGTGGAGTCGGCGGAAGACGATCTGGATAAGGCTTGGGAGGAACTTCAACAATATCATATCAATACGAATGACACCTTGGTGGGGATAGCCGCCTCGGGTACGACTCCCTACGTGATCGGCGCCCTGCGTAAGGCGCGCTCCGGGGGAATCCTGACGGCCTCTATCTCCTGCAACCCGGACTCTCCGATGGCGGCGGAGGCGGAGATCGCCATCGAGCCGGTAGTAGGTCCGGAGTTCGTCACCGGAAGTACGCGGATGAAGAGCGGTACGGCCCAGAAGATGGTGCTGAATATGATCACGACCTCCACGATGATCAAGCTTGGCCGGGTGAAGGGGAACCGGATGGTGAACATGCAACTGACCAACCAAAAATTGGTGGACCGTGGCACCCGTATGATCATGGAAGAGCTTCGTCTGGATTACGAGCAGAGCAAGAACCTCCTGCTCCTACATGGCTCCGTCCGGGAGGCGATCGATTCTTATCACCGTGAATGGCGGCTGAATCAATAAATAATTCCTATCTTTCGGGGTAAAACCTAAAAGATCGTTGATTATGATGTGGGATTTCATACTAAGACTTTTCGTGGCAGGTATTCTGGGCGCCGTTGTCGGACTAGACCGTGAGTACCGTGCGAAGGAGGCGGGTTACCGGACTCACTTCCTTGTTTCGTTGGGTAGCGCGTTGATCATGGTTGTCTCCCAATATGGCTTCCAAGATGTCATCCTAGAGAATAGCGTAAGTCTCGATCCGAGCCGTGTGGCCGCCCAAGTGGTGAGTGGCATCGGTTTCATCGGGGCGGGTACGATCATCATCCAGAAACAATTCGTGCGGGGATTGACTACCGCCGCCGGCATTTGGGCGACCGCCGGTATCGGTCTGGCCGTCGGCTCAGGCATGTACGGGCTCGGTATCGCCGCCACTTTGTTGACGCTCGCCGGGCTGGAGCTGTTGAGCGTTATTTTTAAAAGCATCGGGATGCGAAGTTCCTTGGTGGTATTCTCTACCTCCGACAAGGAGGCGATCAACCGGATCGCCCGTGTTATCTACGAGAAAGGTTTCCTGTTGGTAAGCTATGACATGAAAAGACTGGGGCATCAGGAGAAGGACGAGTACGTCGTCAGCATCGTGTTGAAAGCCCGTAAAAACACGGAGGAAAGTCCACTGTTGCTATTGATGGAGCAATTTCCGGAGGTTACGGTGGAGAGAATTGAATAGTTATTCTGTATTGGCGGTAAGTTTTCGTATATTCGCGGCTCGAAACTATTTAATAATCGTACGATGAATTTTATTTCTAAGCTATTCAAGAAGAACGTATCTGAGGCGGAAGAGGCCGGCAAAGGTTCCGTGGAGGAGTTCGTATCTTTAATCCGTGTATATTATCAAGCCGTTATGGCCGTGAACTTGGGTATCACCAACTTGAACATGCTCGCCGATATGGCTTTGTTCAAACGCATGTTGAAGATACCGACCCAGAATAACAAATTGGGTGTCGCCGAGAAATCCCGTGTGCGCAAGGTGTTGATGGAGGATTACGGCCTAAGCGAGGCTTTCTTCAAGGAGATCGACAGCTCGGTGAAGAAGAACTGCAAGAACCAGAACGATATCAAGACGTATTTCTTCATGTTCCAAGGTTTCTGCAATGACTTGTTCAACTTGCTTGGCAATCTGATGCAGTGGAAGTTCCGCTTCTCCATGCTGGTGAAGAAGTTGCTGTATAATATGACGACGAAGACGGTTCACGATATCTTGACCAAGTCCGAGTGGAAGGATATCAGCGTGCAGAAGGCCGCATGGAGCGTGCGTAAGTATGCCGAGAAACTAGGCTACTCCGAGCAATGGATCACGGACTTCGTGTATAACGTCGTGCTTCTGGCGAAAGAGGATCAGAAGAAGGAACTCAAAAAGAGCAAGGAAGCATGACCACCGAGCTGCATCCGCTAGGTTTCTTCCTCCCGGAGAATACGAGATTGCTGATGCTGGGAAGTTTTCCGCCTCCAAGAGCTCGTTGGAGCATGGATTTTTATTACCCGAATATCCAGAATGATATGTGGCGCATCCTTGGCTTGATTTTCTATGGGAACAAGGATGCGTTCCTGCGAGACAAGAAGGCGTTCAGCGAGGAGAAGGCGAAGGCTTTCTGCCGGGAAAAGGGGATCGGGATCGGTGATACCGCCATGGAGGTGATCCGCTTGAAAGCGAACGCCTCCGATAAGTTCCTTGAGGTGGTACGGCCGATCGATCCGGAAAAGGTCTTGTCCCAGATACCGGAATGCGTGGCGATCGTGGTAACCGGGCAGAAAGCGATGGATACCCTCCTCTCCGTATTGCCCGGCACGGAGGAGCCTAAAGTGGGCTTCTCGTCGGAATTTTCTTGTATGGGAAGGACGATGAGGCTGTTCCGTATGCCTTCATCCTCTAGAGCTTATCCGAGGCCGTTGGAGGAGAAGGCCGCCGTTTACCGGGGGATGTTTGAGACGTTGGGGATGGTGTGAGGCAAGTCTGCCATACAGCATTCCTCGTTTACGCCCCACCTCTTCAAGGAGTGCGGTAAGCTCGGAAACGTCCTATCTGAATGATGTCCAATTATCTCTTTCGTGTATATACATATTTTAAGTACTTGATGCGACATTAGAACAGGAGAAACGCTGCGATATTTGCGACGTTATTCAGTTTAAAACGTCCGATTATGGAGTTTAATGCACGAACTTATTTTCAGTAAGGTACAGTTGTAGCATCTTATCGCCGTAAGATGTATGATCTTACTGTTGTAGGATGTATGATATTACCGTTGTAAGATGTATCATCTTTCACGGATACTTGACATCTCCTTGTCTTGCGTCTTTTAGCAAAGTGACAGTTTGTAAATTTAAGTCATGGAGAATCGATTCTTTCGGGCAAAGGTAAGGTATGCTCCCGAAAACGAAAGAAAAAAACGACAATCGATTGGTTGATAGGCCAATGTTGGAAAACGGCCTTTTATTCTAGCGGAATTTATTCATCGTATTTCATGTTTTGGGGGCAGGAAGGGAAGAAAAACGGTGCTACAATAGGGTTATAACAGGGTAAGAATGCCCATTGTATTTTAACAAAAAGGGGTGCTTATTGCTACTGCTTTCTCGCTATTTCGCTAGGTTTGGAAAATAGGTGTGTCAAGGTAAATGCTCTATGGAAATCAAAAAGATGGCCGGAGAGCGGTTTGGTTGACGGAAGGATATTTGCAGGGCGAGTACCGTGTAAGATAAAAAGAGGAGACGGAACGATAAACGCTCCGCCCCTCTTATATAACAAGAATGAATGAATTATTGGGATAATCTCATCATAAAATATTGCTAGTGAGATACATCTTCTTCATTTATCCGATCAGAGATACTCAATGTCACGGAGAACATTGAGTATCGTGATATTCATTTTTAGATCAATTATTTACGTAAAATCCATATGCCCAGTTGCGCCGCTAAAAGTTATGACAGATCCTACTTGAACTGTAGATCCATTACAAGAGACTCTATATCCCTTATCTATGGAAACAACTTTATACTTTCCATGTTCAACAAAGTAAACCCATGGACCTCCACTATAAAAAAACCACTGGTGATAGTATATTCCATGAAATTTTGATCTTCAATAACCATTGATATATGGGCGTCCTGATTTTGAGCTGTAACGTACATTTTTGAATACCCTTCTCTTTCTGCGGCATAGGAAGGTGATGGACCATTTACGTCAGCATTGATATTAATAACAGTTGTTGTTAATAGTGCAATATAGAATGAATAATACTTTCTTCATGATATATTTTCTTTATTTTCTTGTTTTAAAATTCCAGAACCAAGCCTCTCCCCAATCACCTGCGCCGGGTTTCGGAGCCGCTAGTTTAAGATGCTCACCATCCGCTTCCAAGATGTGATATTCATATTGAGGAGCGAAGGTATCATCAGTGTCTCCCATTTTCACCAGTCCTAATAAAGGAATGGTTCCGGTGAACGTTAATGTACCTTGATCCCAACCTTCTTTGGCTACAGCGGATAAGTCCCATGCGATTGTTCCGGATTGACCGCGGCTGGTTTCTACTTTCTTGCCAGCCAAGGTAAAAGTCATCCAACCTTCTAATCCATCTTTGGCATATCCTTTCTCAGTACATTGTTGGTCGATGTCTGTGGCTTGAACTTGCCACCATTCCGGACCTGTGCTTTCCATATAAGCACCATTTCCCCAAAGGCCGTTGCTGGCATCTGTATCCCAAACCCAAGTTACAGAATTATACTCCGGTCCGAATAATCCTTCATAAATAGAAGGCACATCCACATACTCGGAGATCGTCACATCGTTAGAGAAAGAGGTGATGGAGCCGTCTTGGTTCATAGCCCGGACGGTCAAGCTCGTGAGGGGAGGAGTGCCAATGATGGAACCCTCGGTTCCGGTGGCTAGGATGGCCCCGTCTTGATCCAATACCTGTACCGTCAGTGTGGGATTGGTGGAGAAGGTGAACTTGTTTTGTCCGGCCGTCGTTTGCGTAAGCGCTACACGGGCTTGCAGATCCGCCTCGGTTAAGTTGGCGGATATGCCCGGATCACTTTCTGTGATTGGGTCGCAGGAAACCATCATTCCTGCGATCAATGCCATTGCTATATAATATATATTCTTTATCATGATTGTATATTCTGAATTAAAAGGTTATTAATTAGCCCAGCCATTGTACTCGGCGTCCGCTCCCCAACCTTCGTTCTGCTGGAGTTCACTGGAGAGTGAGATTTGGCTCTCAGGTATCTTCATGAAACCGGCGGAGGTGTTGTAGCGGGAGGCGTAACCACCATTTTGCGCCTTGTTCGTGGCAGGATTACCTGCGATGTAGATAGGCGTACCTATCTGTTTCTGCAAGGCCGCGGCGGCAATGTGCCAGCGGCGGATGTCGTTCCAACGGGTACCCTCCAAAGCTAATTCCCAACGGCGCTCGTTTTGCAGAGCTTGGAGCGAGTAGCCGATAGCCGGAAGGCCGGCACGCTCCCGCACCTTATTCATACCGGTGGCATCTCCCTTGAGCTCGGATTGCATCAAGAGAACGTCAGCGAAGCGGATCAATACCAAGTCGTGGATGTTGTCCAAGGCTTGGTTATTCGCGCCTTGCGTCCAGCCATCGATTCCGTACATCTCGTTCTCGAAGGTCTTGAAGTAGCCACTCTCGTCATTGGATGTCTTGCATGCGACAGGAGACCATTTCATGGCATAGTAGTCCGTTTCCTGTACGAAGTCCGCCCAACCGCCTTTGTTATAAGCGGGTAATTTGTCCGTACGATATACGGAAGCGTCGCGACGCATGTCATTTGGTTCTGCGCTTGCCCAATCGTTCACGAAATTCGGTGCTACAGGCCCGGCTCCCCAACCTTGTCCGAAGGGGAAGGTATTTGCTACGTCTTGATCTCCGCGAAGACCGAAATGAAGCGCGTAACCATTGGCGAAAGCGATGGTAGTATTCCAACTGGCCAGCTTATTGAACTTGATGGCGAACATAGATTCCGGGTTGACGGCGTTATCATCCTCTACCCATTTCAATCCTTTTCCGGCGGTGTATTCGAAATCGTTCACCGTGCAACGGTTCGTGTAAGCCCAAAGGCTACGGAAGTCGGATGCTAAGGAATATCCGGAATTGTTCACGCAATCATCGATATAAGAGATCACTTGATCCTTCGTAAGGGTAGAGCCGTCGGCCAAGGTGACGGAGGTCAGCGGGTTGTAAGTGGCGCTGGTCAAGGCGGCTATATCTTCGCCATTCCCGTACATGCCGGTGTAGAACAACCAAGCACGGCCTAACATGGCCTCGGCGGTGTACTTGTCGACGTGTCCTGCCTCAAGGGATGACGTACCTCCACGCCATGCGGGCATGATGTCGGCGGCTGTCTTAAGGTCTAGCAAGATCTGTCCCCAGATCTCGGCGGGGCTTGCCTGTGGCACGTCGCTTGTCTGGGATGTAGTGATTAGGGGTACACGATTGTACATCGAGGCTAGCTCGTAGTAGAAATAGGCACGCATGAAGAGAGCCTCGCCCATCAATTGGTTACGTGCTTCCGTGGAAGGAAAGTCCGGACAGTTATCCAAGGTCTCTATGGCGCTGTTGGCACGGAATACGCCGGCATAACGGTCTTTCCAGAACTGGCGGGTCATGTCGGACTGATAGTTGCAGAGCAGGTCCATGGCCTGCATCAGCTTGTCGTTCGAGCCGCCCCCGCCTAGCGCGTCATCGCTGGCTAGTTGGGCGTAATAAAGGAACGATCTCTCGGGTTGGCGCAAACGGATGCCATGCTGGCGTAAACGCCTGCTATCATTTGCTGGGCATCGTCGTACGACTCCGGGAATGTAGCGGTTGTCTTCTCTGTGTAATTGGTCGTGTCGAGCATGTCCTCACAACTGGAGAAGGCTACGGCAGCGCCCATACATATTGCATATATTAACTTTTTCATGTTGCTTTTCTCTTAAAATTTAATGTTAACACCTACCATATAAGTTCTGGGTGAAGGATAAGAACCTAAGTCGATACCTCTTGCCCAAGGATTGTCCTCGCGGTAACTATCGTTCGTACCGATTTCGGGGTCCATACCCTTGTATCCCGTGAAGGTGAAGAGGTTCTGGGCGCTTACGTACAGACGTAATTGCGGTAGTGGGCAGTTCTTCCATAGGTTCTTGAAGTCGTAGCCCAAAGTAACGTTCTGGATGCGGAAATAGCTGGCGTCTTCCACGAAGATATCGGATATCTGTTGGAAGTTGACACCTGTGTTACCCGGAACCAGACGAGGATAACGATTGGAGGTTCCCTCACCATGCCAGTACTCAAATACCTCGGAGGTGTAATTCTCCACGTTGCCGTCGGTAAACTTACGATAAGAGCGCATATTTTGTTGTCCGAAGGCCCCATAGGTGGTTACCGCTAAATCGAATCCTTTGTAACCAACGTTGAAGCTTAGACCCATCGTGATATCCGGGTGCGGGTTGCCGACTTCGGTCTTGTCGTCCTCGTTGATCACGCCGTCGCCATTCACGTCTACGAATTTCAAGTCGCCCGGTTGGATGGAGCTACCTTGCAGGGAGTTGGCTGCGTTGCCTTTACAGTTCTTATCCAGATAAGCCTGCACGTCGTCGGCGTTTTGCATGACACCTTCCGTTTTATAGGCCCAGAAATAACCGATCGGGTGTCCTACTTCCATACGGGATACAGGACGTGTGTTCTCGGCCAGTACCTTGTCCGGACCTAGGATGTAACCGTCTTTGTTGTTGATCTGCGTAACCTCGTTCTTGTTATGGGCAAGGTTTAGGTTCACGCCATACGTCCAGTCGCCCTTCTGGTCGTTCCAGCCTAAGCCGATCTCGACACCTTTATTTTCCACGGTACCGCCGTTGATATAGGGAGCGTTCGTTCCGTAAGAGTCTAGGATCGGGGCAACGATCAACAGGTCCTTGGTTTTCTTGTTGTACCAATCGAAGTTCAAGCTCAATCGGCCGCTTAGGAAACGGGCGTCCAGACCAAGGTCTAGCTGCTCGGAAGTCTCCCATGTCACGTCCTCGTTCGGCATGATGCTGGCATAACCGCCTTGCGTGGCCGTACCCTTGTTGTTGCCGAAGGAATATTGTCCGAGGTGGTCGAACGCTACGGTCGAGAAATATTGGAAGTTATCGATATTACAGTTACCGTTCTGACCCCAGCTGGCACGGATCTTCAAGAAGTCCATCCAGTCGTGCGTGCTTTCCATGAAATCTTCATTGCTCACGACCCAACCAGCCGATACGGAAGGGAATGTACCCCAGCGTTTACCACGGGCGAAGTTCGAGGAACCATCCGTACGTAAGATCACGCTAGCCATGTATTTCTCGTTGAAGTTATAGTTGATACGTCCGAAGAATGACGCTAAGGCGTTATCCCCTGTCGGATATCCTTTGGCTGAGGTAGGCTGAGAAGCCATGCTATTGCTGATATAAGCCCGGTCCCAGTCGGAGAACAGAAGGTCGTTCGCCGTTGCCTCCAGATACTCACCCATACCGAAACCGCTCTTCTTGAAGGATTGACCGACTAATACATCGAAGTTGTGTTTCTCGATGTTGAAGGTGTAGCTAAGCGTATTCTCGATCTGCCAGTCCCAACCAGTCGTCATGTTCTGGGTAACCTCATTGGTTAGTTTTTGATCGGTAGAGGTTAGTTTATAAGCCGGACTGTAGCCACGGTAAGAGCTGGAGTTCTGTTTGTAGCTGACCTGTCCTTTATAGACGAGTCCCTTGATTGGTTGTACCTTCAAGTAGCCAACCATAGTTAATCCGTAGTTTTTGCTCTTGTTGTTTCCACGGGAGGAGTTGACCATTGCGGCGATCGGGTTACTCGTATAAGAGTTGTAGTTGAACCAACCGGCCTTGTTCAAGTCGTCATACATATAGTAATCCCCGTTCTCGTTATAGATAGGAACCAGCGGGTTGGCACGTACCATCCAAGAGATGTCGTTACCGTATTGATTACCCTCGGAGATACCGGAAGATTCATTATGATTATAGTACAGGTTCTCGCCGAATGTGATGATATCCAAGTCACCCTCTTTCCACAAAATATGTTCAGAGTTCATGCGAACCGTGAAACGTTGGTAGTCGGAAGCGACCGGCTTGCCTAGCGTACCTTCCTGTTTCGTGTAGGATACACCCGTGGAGAATTTGGAGCGTTCCGTACCACCGGCCAAGTTCAGGGAGTGGCTGGTAGTGATGGCGTTCTTGTTGCGGATTGCGTCAAGCCAGTTGGTACCCTCATCCTCGCCGCTCATGTAACGGTTGTACTGTTCTTGTGACATGTAATTCGTCCACGTGTAAGGTTGGTTACCCGTGTTGAAGTTCAGTTGGTCCATGACTGCCATGTATTCCTTTGCATTCAGCAAGTCCGGCATCTTATATACGTTCTGGAAACCTACATAGCCGTCGTAACTAACCTGTAATTTACCCTGTTTGCCCTGCTTTGTCGTGATCAATACAACACCGTTGGCCGCACGTGAACCGTAGATCGCAGCGGAAGCGGCATCTTTCAATACGTCCAAGCTCTCGATATCGGCGGGACTTAAGAATTGATGTCGCCTTCGACGCCATCAATAATGTATAGCGGAGTCGTGCTGCCGTTCGTTCCGGCACCACGAATGTTGATATCGAAACTCTTACCCGGCTGGCCGGAGTTCGCTACGATATTGACGCCCGGGCTTTGGCTCTGCAAGGCACCTAGCGGGTTTGTCGTGTTTAATTTTTGGATATTCTCTCCCTTTACTTGAAGGGTAGCACCTGTCACCAACTTTTTCTTTTGTACACCATAACCTACTACCACTACCTCGTCCAAGCTCTGTGAGTCCTCTTTCAAGGTGATCTGTAAGTCGGATGTTTGGGCGGTTACGGGAATCTCTTGGGTCATATAACCAATGTAGGAGATCTCTATGATAGAGCCGGGGGCGGCCTCTAAGCTGAACTTACCATCCAAATCGGTTATCACTCCGTTCGTCGTTCCCTTTACGATAACATTGGCACCGATGACTTCCATTCCTGTTGCGTCTTTCACGGTACCAGTGATTCTTTTTGTTTGTTGCATGACTTCCATCGAAGTACTAGGGGCGGCTAACATTTGTGGTATGCCACCTAGCTGGAAGGCCATACATGCGCCTAAAAACAGCGTCGTTTTCTTAATTGTTGAATTCATTATTTTTTACATTAAATCATATAAGGCTAAACTAAAATTCATTTACTCAATAGGGTCATTAGCGGTTAACTGCTAAAACATTAGATTTTCGGTCCTTCCTCATAGGCAATTGTTTTTTGTTGTTAATATGTATTGTTAATTTCTGTCGCAAAATTACGTCGGATCCCAAGTGCGTTCAAATACTATTTTATCCAAGAATAATACTTTTTTGCCGGAGTGTATTTTTAACACATCGATGGGGTAGCCGTAGGCATGAAAAGCCTTTGTGACTGGTCGCAAAGATAGATGTGTGAAGGAAAAGAGAAGGGGGATTTTGTATAGAAATAGGGGGGATATGTATTTATCCCTGTTAAAAATGTCTCTTATACAATGATTTTTGTCTTTTTGTAGTTATCCCGGAACTCTTTGGGAGAGCAGTTTTTCTTTTTCTTAAAGATACGGTTGAAGTTCGAGAGGTTATTGAAGCCGCAGTCATAACAAATCTCCGCGATGGATCGTTGCGTGTCCACCAGCATGCGGGCGGCGTAACCGATACGGATATCGGTGATATAGTCGGAGAGGGTCTTCCCGGTCCTCAACTTGAAGAAACGGCTGAAAGCGGAAGGGGCCATACCTACGAGTTCAGCCAGTAGGTTCAGGCGGATATCCTGTTGGTATCGTTCGTTAATGTAATTTTGTACTTTCTGGATACGACGGCTCTCGGAATGGATATCTGTTATTTTAGCGAATGAGGAGCTGGCCAATACTTTGTAGTTCTCCTCGACAGAAAGCTCATATAAGATGGTTAAGAAGTTGATGACCGCATAAAAGCTTTGCTCCTCGGAAACCAGCTTTTCCAGTAAATGGTAAACCTTCAGGATGGAAGACATCGGGAAACTGATGCCGCATTGGGCTTTCTCCAACATTTTCCGGATACTGTTGAATTGGTTTTTCTCCAATAGATTCTTCCCGAAGAGATCGGGAGAGAACTGGATCGTGATCTCATGGATCAAAGGCGATTTACATGCGTTCTGCTCCCAGACATGCTCCAGTTCTTTCCCGGTTATCAATACTAACTCGTATTCTCCGATCACTTCCGCGGAGTCACCGACCACACGCCTTACCCCGGAGCGTGCTCAATGAAATTGAGCTCGTACTCCGAGTGGCAATGGATCGGATAGGTAAATTCTGTCTTACGCCGGTCTACGATGTAAAAGCAGTCCTTTTCCGATAGTGGGGTTATCTCGCGGATAATGTCCATTCTCTGTTGACAATTTAGTTAGTGAGCCTCGGTCAGCTCTATGACCTTGCTATGGGCATGAGCCGTAGAGAACACGTTCATTCCTATTTTCATCAAGAAATCTCCGCTGAAGGTACCTCCGTCGGTAACCAAGGTCGATTTCTGGCCCGGCATGAGGTTTATCTCTTGTACCTTATATTTCTTATTCGGGTCCAATCCTTGTAGCTTTACGGGGAAAGTCTTTTCTCCGAAGCGAGGGTGGATATCATAAGCGAATAGGACGGATTTGCTTTTTGCCTTATCCACGTACATCACGGATGAATGGTTGGTATCGTAAGGGGAGACTAGACGGTACAGATCGCCGTCGAGGATCGTGCCCTTTAGACGTTTGTAGTTGGCAACTGCTTCTTGGCAGTATTTCATCTCGTCATCGTTCATTTCCTTCAAGCTGATATCGAAGCCCATCTTACACATCATGGCCACGTCGGTACGGAACTTGATAGAGGTATTCTTGTTCCAGCTAGTCACGTGGGCGCACATTGCCTTTGCCGGGAAGAACTGGGAGAATCCCCATTGGATATACAAACGCTCGATCGGATCGGTGTTGTCGCTGCACCAGAATTCCGTGAAATATTTCAATGCCTCGTAATCACAGCGGGCACCCCCACCGGAGCAAAGCATGATCGGTAGGTGAGGGTATTTCTCGGCTACCCGTTTGAATACGTTATAGACACCTCGTACATGGTCGATATACAATTGATTCTGCTTCTCTTTAAGATAGGGGGAATAGACATTGGTAATCGGGCTGTTGCAATCCCATTTGAAGAAAGCCAGATCCGGATTCTCGATCATGATATTATCCACCACGCTGAATACATAATCCTGTACTTTCGGGTTGCTTAAGTCTAAGACAAGTTGATTGCGATAGTAATAGGTCTCACGATTCGGTAGATGGATCGCCCAGTCCGGGTGTTTCTCGAAAAGTTCGCTCTTGGGGTTTACCATCTCCGGCTCGATCCAGATACCGAATTTTACGCCGGCATCTTTAGCGACCTGCACCAGATGAGGAATGCCGTTTGGCAACTTATCGTGTGTAACCTCCCAATCGCCCAATCCGGCCTTATCGTTTTGACGAGGGTATTTATTAGCGAACCAACCATCATCCAGCAAAAACATATCTACACCTAGATGCTTGGCTTCTTTCATTAGTTCCTCCAATTTCTTCTCGTTGAAATTGAAACCGGTCGATTCCCAGTTGTTCAGTAGGGTAAGTCGATCGCCTTTACCATCCTTGATCTGGTAATTACGTGCCCAATCATGGATATCACGACTGGCTTTTCCGGTTCCTTGGTTACTCAACGTAAAGATAAACTCAGGGGTGACGAACCATTCGTTCGGTTTCAATTCATAGGCGGACGCATAGGGATTGATGCCGGAGATGACACGAAGGTTACCGGCGTTGTCCACCTCGAACGTAAAGCGGTAGTTTCCAGTCCAACCTATCGTTCCCATTAAAACATCTCCTGTAGTCTCGCTGGCCGGGGCACCTAACCCAATCTCAAAAAACGGGTAAGCGTGCATGGCGGCACGGGAGCCTAGTTTCGTATCGATAATCTTTTTCCCGAATTTCAAGTCTTGGCTGCTCATCTGTACTTCTTTGGCCCAGTCACCGCTAAACTCGGTCAATACATAGCGAGGACTCTCGAAATAAAGCATATTGGAAGCGTATTGGGTAATCGTGACCGGTTTTTTTCTCCATATGACGAATCTCAGTCCAAGCCTTGATCACGTTTTCTTTAGCGAAGGTTACATAATGTAATTTAGCCTCCACTGGGTATACATCGTCTTTCAGGGAGATAATTGTCTCCGTAACGTTATTGTCTAGTTTCTTAGATTCGCTGGAAACATACTTGAATATGCTAGTCATGTTTCCGTCGTTATGCTGGATGGCGAAAGCTGGTTCGAAATAATCTTCCGCTCCTGAGCAAGGATATACTTCCCATCCACGGGTTGATACGCTGCCATCCGTTCCGGCTTGGATATTCCATGAGAGGTTCTCAAATTCGGATTCGTTTACTAATTTATTCCCTAGATAAGTTTGGTAGAGCCGTCCATTGGGGGCTACTTGTAAAATCAAGTCCGTCTCATTGGTTGAGATTAAGATCATCTTTTGATCGGCGGCTTTTACGAATGGCAAACAAAAACACAAAAGGATAACTGTAAGTAATAGATTTTTCATGGTAAATTATTTGAATGTGTAAATAGTAGAGACGTAGCGTGCCACGCCTCTACTAGAATACATATTGTAATTAATTCTGCTCTTTCAGGATCACGTCGTGAGCGCCACCCTCAACGATACTCGTAGAGGAGACAAGCGTGATCTTGGCATGCTGCTGCAACTCTTGAATAGAGATGGAACCACAGCTACACATCGTAGCGATCATCTTACCCAATGTTACGTTTAAATTATCTTTCAATTTTCCGGCATACGGTACATAGCTGTCCACGCCTTCCTCGAATTTCAAGGATTCGTTCCCACCCATGTCATAGCGCTGCCAGTTCTTCGCACGGTTAGAGCCCTCACCCCAATACTCCTTCACGAAGTTGTTTCCGATTTTCATCTTCTTCGTAGGCGACTCGTCGAAGCGGGCGAAATAACGGCCCATCATCAAGAAATCGGCACCCATAGCCAACGCCAATACCATATGGTAATCGTGTACCAGACCACCATCGCTACAGATAGGGATATAAACGCCGTGTCTCTTGAAATATTCGTCGCGAGCTTTCGCTACGTCGATCAAGGCGGTAGCCTGTCCGCGACCGATACCTTTCTGCTCACGGGTGATACAGATGGAACCACCACCGATACCTACCTTGATGAAATCCGCTCCGGCGTCAGCCAAGTAGTTGAAACCATCTTGGTCAACCACGTTTCCGGCACCAACCAGTACCTTGTCTCCGTAGGTATCCTTGATCCAGTGCAAGGTCTCGTACTGCCATTCGGAATAGCCGTCGGAAGAGTCGATACACAATACGTCAACGCCAGCCTCTACCAATGCCGGAACACGTTCCTTATAGTCGCGGGTGTTGATACCGGCACCTACTAATAATTTCTTATCACCGCCGGATAACTCTTTCGGGTTCTCACGGTGGCTATCGTAGTCCTTGCGGAACACGAAGTATTGAAGCTTCTGATCCTTGTCGATGATTGGCAATGTATTCAACTTATGATCCCAGATAATCTGGTTCGCCTCTTTCAAGGTCATGCCTAGCTCGCCAACGATTAGTTTAGCGAACAGGGGTCATGAAATCTTTCACCTTCATGTCGATCGGGTCTTTGCCTTCACGGTAATCGCGACTGGTTACCATACCTAGCAATTTGCCGTTAGGCGTACCATCATCTGTCACACCAATCGTAGAATGTTCTGTCCGGCGGACTAGCTCAAGCACGTCGGCCAAGGTATTCTCGGGCGTAAGGTTAGAGTCGCTGATAACAAATCCGGCCTTGAATTTCTTTACTTTGCGAACCATATCCGCTTGGCTCTCGATCGGTTGCGAGCCGAAGATGAAGGAAAGTCCTCCGTTGCGAGCCAACTCGATTGCCAGTTTAGGGCCGGAAACCGATTGCATGATCGCTGAAACGAAAGGAATATTTAATTCAATAGCGGATTTCTCGCCAGACTTGAATTTCACAAGCGGCGTTTTCAATGAAACGTTTGCGGGAATACATTCTTTGGTGGTTAAACCGGGAATAAGTAAATACTCACCAAATGTTCTCGATACATCGTTTAAGTAGATTGCCATAAGATTTTATATTTACAGGATGAGTTTTTTTAATTGTGCAAAAGTAGCGATTTCTGTTCATATATGAATCACATGTTTACATGAAATGTTCGAAATATGCGTCCCGCAACATTTATAGTTATGGATTTGTTATTAATGTAGATTTAAAAAGGAGGAAAATATGAGAGTTGTAGTTGATAAGGCTCAATCCAGAGGGTATGCGAATCACGGTTGGTTGAAAACACATCACGCGTTTAGTTTTCCTAATTATTACAATCCGGAAAGGGTTCATTTCGGGATGCTACGTGTATTGAATGATGATTCCGTGGCGCCGGGTGAGGGATTCGATATGCATCCACATAAGAATATGGAGGTTATCTCCATCCCGTTAAAGGGATATTTACGCCATGGGGATAGCATAAAGAATAGCGAGGTGATTACGCCGGGAGATATTCAGGTGATGAGCGCCGGTACCGGTATCGTGCATAGTGAGTTCAACGACAGCGGTAATGAACAATTGGAGTTCTTGCAAATATGGGTATTTCCCCGTGAGGAGAATACCAAGCCTCATTATGCCAGTTATGACGTGCGTCCGGTTACTTCGGAAAAGAATAAGTTGTCCTTGATCATCGCTCCGGACGGTAGCGCTCCTGCGTCGATCAACCAAGACGCTTGGTTCTCTTTAGGAAACCTAGATGCCGGTCAAGTAAAAGAGTACAAGCTACATAGTAAAAATAATGGAGTTTATTTATTCGTGATCGACGGAGAGGTGGAGGTAAGTAATACGATCCTGTCTAAGCGTGACGGGGCCGGATTCTGGGAAACCGATAGCATTACGATAGAAGTCTTGAAGCACGCAAAAGTTCTTTTGATAGAAATTCCGATGATGAAATAAATGTTGATAGGTTAGTGCTGGCGGGTATCTTAATAGTTGATGTAACAAAGCTATTAGGGTACCCGCTCTTTCCTTTGTTAATGTTTTATCGGTTTATCCGTGAAGTAATCGATCATCTTTAAGATCGCCCGGCTACAAGCTGGACAGAATGGAGCGTAATCACGCATCATACAGTGATCCATCGGGCGATAAATGCCTTTAGCGATGTAACCGCCTCCCTCGAATACGCCTGCCTTATCTTTATGAGCGTCATCTAATGGGGTAGGTACCGGTGTATTAGCCGGCAGAAGATCTTTCCATTTAGCATCGAAGTTAACCAAGGTCGTGATGTTCGGTTCCCAAGGCTCGTACTTCAAATTATAAAAATCTTGATAAGCGACCTCGGAACTGAAGTATTCATCGGCTAGGCCGGCGAAACTATGTCCGAACTCGTGAACGAATACGACCGGGGTACGTGGGTTATCGGCGGTTCCCATGGCATAAAAATTATACATACCGCCACCACCGTAAGCGTCCGTGTTTACCAAGATGAAGATTGCGTCGCAAGGAGCGTTCCATACGGCGTCACGTATAGACTTCATATCCGGGGTGGTTAAATAGCGATCTACACCGAATGTATAATAACCGGAATTCAATGCGGTATTCTTGAATATACCTTTACCGGATACATCTGTTCCCGATTCTTCCGAAACGGCATCTACCGCCCAAATATTGAAATCTTCCCGGCGAGTGTCATAAGGCGGGGTTTTAAACAATGCCTCCGTAAAACGTTTGGCATCAGCTACGAATTTCTCTTGCTCATCCGCCGTATAACCTTCCGCCAAAAATACGAGGTCTACTTTCCCGGAGGAATCCCCGTTATATTGGATTTTTGTGATCCGGTTTTCCTTGAGTTTTCCCCGGTCAATAAAAATACTGGCCGGATCAATCTCTTGTTTCAATAAAAGATGGAACTGCATGTCGGCCTTGTCTCTTGCCGTAATCTCAATGATGACAGGAGCTTTCGGATAGGGGATAGAGATGCTATTTGTCCAAGATTGTGTCTCGGTCTTCGCTTGCTCCGTACTTCTCCATTCTTCGAATAACGTATTGAATCCTCGTGAGTAGATCAACTCTTTACCGGCTTTATCATATACATTAATATAATACCCTCCATAACCAAACGGATCGATCAAGTTTTTGACCGGCCCTGCCCAGACGGGTTCTTCCCGGAGTTGTTGTATGGCAGCGGCTTGGAAATCCCAATTTCCGCTCAAAGCGAAATCTACCCGGAGACTTTTCTTCGTGAAGTGTTTTTCAAAATTAGTTTGTGCCAGACAAGTGAAACTGAAAAGAATGGCGAATAATAATAATAAGGTTATTCTTGCTCTCATAGATCTATAATATTTATCATGTGTCAACTTTATGACGCAAATGTATATTATTTTTTTATAGATTTACTATGATTAGCGTATTGTTTGGACATCTCGCACATCTCGGGAAAGTGTAAACGATTGTCTCAATAGTATAAAAAAAGGGGGCCTAGCCCCCTTTCTTGCAATATATCAATGATGGCTTAAATAATTAGAGACTCCTGCGTTTGTCGCTTTCATGGCGTCTTTTCCTTTGGACCAATTTGCCGGGCAAACCTCGCCATATTCTTCGAAGTGCTGTAAGGCATCGACCATACGGAGAGCCTCGTCTACGTTACGGCCTAATGGTAAATCGTTGATTACATAATGACGGATCAAGCCCTCTTTGTCAATCAGGAACAGACCCCGGTAAGCGACCGGATTTCCTCTGGAGATAAGTTCTCCACTTTCGTTTGTAATATAATCAGCGGCCAATACGCCAAAGTTTTCAGAGATGGTTTTGGAAAAATCGGATACGAGTGGATAAGTCACCCCATGGATACCTCCTTTATTCTTATCTTGGTTTAACCATGCGAAATGAGAAAATTGAGAATCGACGGAGCAACCAACCACCGCTACGTTACGTCTTTCGAATTCCTGTAACTTTTGTTGGAAGGCATGTAATTCTGTCGGGCAAACGAATGTAAAGTCCATCGGATAGAAAAACATGACTACATACTTCTTGCCTACATATTGTTCCAAAGAGAAATCCTCGATGATCTCATTGCCATTCACTACTGCCGGAGCGTGGAATTCCGGTGCCTTTTTACCTATTAATGCTTTCATATTATAATTAATTTGTTTGTTAAGTAACAAGCGTAAGTGAAGGTTTGTTGTTGCTTTTTTAGTAAAGAGACTGATTTTCTTGTGAAATAGACCTAAAGTTTATGCTTTAAAATTTCTCTGATTTTCAAAGATTTTATTTCTTTGTAACTTATTGATGTTAATAAAGAAAGTATATGGAGGTTTCCGAGGTAAAACAGCGTTTGCTGACAGATTTTTTTACATATTATCCCATGGGAGGTGCTCTGTATGATAAAAACGGTGCGCTAATTGATATAAATAAGTCCTTAAACGAGAAATTTCCTTTTACAAATGAAGCGGACTTCTTATTAAATAATCTTTTTCGTACAGATTTGTTGACCGATCTTCAAAAACAATATCTGCGTGGGGGAAGCGTGGTTTCCGGTTCTTTGCCTGTACCGTATTCTATCATCCCCTCAATGAAAGAGAATAGAGAGATTCTTGGATATACCTTATTATTAACGGGTAATCCGGCGGTCGGGCAGGAGGCAGCCGGTTATGACCGGGAATTGAAGGAATTGACGGACATGTCGCAAAAGATGGCGGAAGCGGTTCCTGATACGATCCTTTTGGTAAACAAGCAATTGATCGTAGAGCGGATTATCGCTTATGCTGTGGAGACTTGTATAACGCCGGAGTCGATCAATCGGCGTATCGATGATCTTCCGGGTTTCATTTATCCGGATGAGATTAAGCGTCGTGTGGCCACGATCGTGCAAAGTTGCTTGAATAAGTCGGAGATCATGAATTTAGATTTATCGATTCCGGGACATAACGCTCCAGTCGTTTATTTTAAACTACGGTTGGTACCTGTACATGACCGGTATGTGATTATTTATATACGGAATGTGTCGGAGCTCGTTGAGCAGGAGAAAGCGAATGAGGCGTTAAGCAGTAAGTTGTCCGAAAGTCGGATGATGATGGAGCTTGCTTTGCAGAATAGCAAGATTACGACTTATTCTTTTAATTTCAGCCGATTTAAGTCTTGCGATAAAGTACATTGTAACCGTTGTTTCCAGTTTTATGGCACGACCAATAGTTTATTGAAACGTAATCAGTTCATCTGTCAGGCTTTGCCGCAACTTCGTCACCCGGACGATTCTGGCGACTTTTTCTATCTATTCAATACGATCCGTGCGAATAAATTGGATGAATATAAAATAGATTTTCGTCTAAAGAACGATGATAATACCTATCGGATCTATGAGGTGATCGGTAAGACGCATGAGAAGGATGAAAATGGTTTCCCGAATTTGATTGTTGGCTGTATGATCGATGATCAAGAACGATTGGAGTTTGAGGAAGACTTGATCTCAGCCAAGGAAAAAGCGGAGGAGGCGGATATGCTTAAGTCGACTTTCTTAGCGAATATGACCCATGAGATCCGTACACCATTGAACGCTATTGTCGGTTTCTCTGATTTGTTAGGAGTGGAGGAGGATTTGGAATTGCGTCAAAATTATATTAGCTTGATCAAGATGAACAATGATTTACTTTTTAAGTATAGTCAATGATGTTTTGGATATTTCCAGAATCGAGTCTGATATGATGACATTTACTTATATGGATGTTTATTTACCTTCCTTTATGAAAGATCTATATAACTCCATACAATTACGTAAGCCGGAAGGGGTGGAAATAACCTTGGATGCATGTCCCGATATCATATTTAATATAGATCGAAATCGATTATGGCAAATCTGCATGAATTTATTGACGAATGCGGTTAAGCATACCAAGAAAGGTAGTATCTGGTTTGGATATACGCTTGAGGATGAGGGGAAAATGGTTAAGTTTTATGTCTCGGATACAGGCTGTGGCATTCCCAAAGATGAATTGGATAATATCTTTGCTCGGTTCGTGCAATTAAGCGATTTTGAGCAAGGAATCGGATTGGGATTAGCAATTTGTAAAGGTCTGGTATTAAAAATGGGCGGTAATATTTCAGTGATGTCCGAAGAAGGATTTGGTTCTACATTTATTTTCACTTTACCTATGAAAAGACCCAATAGTTGGAAAAACTAGTGAACAATACTCTTTGAAATTCGGTTGTCTATATAAGAGATGATTTAGGTGGTAGTCAATTTCCATAATAAGCATTAACTTATACATGCTTTTGGTTTATGTTTTGCCATAAGAAATTCTGGACTTATGGCCTAATCTTTTGTATCATACCTGTAATCAAGGATTTTATATGACGAAAATAGAAATAAAGAATTTATCTATTCTTTTCGGCCCGGAGAAAATGCGTGCGAAAAGAATGCTAGTAGCGGGAAAAAGTAAACAAAACATTTTGAAAGAAACGGGTTGCACGGTAGCTGTACGTAATGCGAACCTAAAGATTGAGGAAGGGGAGTTATTTGTGATAATGGGACTTTCCGGAAGTGGAAAATCTACGCTGTTACGTTGTATTAACCGATTGAACGAACCCTCTTTGGGAGAAGTCTTTATCAACGGAAAAAACATAACGACTTCCTCGGATAAGAATTATTGGATATACGGCGTAAGGAAATGGCTATGGTTTTCCAGCATTTTGGATTGCTGCCCCATCGCACGGTATTGAGTAATATCGCTTTTGGCTTGGAGTTACAAGGGGTTCCTAAAAAAGAAAGAGACCAGAAAGCTGTGGAAAGTGTAGCCCTAGTAGGGTTAAAAGGATACGAGAACCAGAAGGTTAGCGAGTTGTCTGGAGGTATGCAGCAACGTGTCGGATTGGCCCGTGCGATCGCGAATGATCCCGAGGTGCTCTTAATGGATGAGGCTTTTTCTGCCTTAGACCCATTGATCCGTGTACAGATGCAGGATGAGCTATTGAAACTACAAGAGAAGATGCAAAAACGATCATCTTTATTACGCATGATCTTGACGAGGCGATTAAGTTGGGGGATCGTATCGCCATTATGAAAGACGGGGAGGTCGTGCAAGTAGGTACCCCTGAGGAGATCTTGACAGATCCGGCCAATCATTATGTCTCTAGATTTACGGAAAATGTAGATCGTGGACGTATCGTTACGGCCTCATCGATTATGATAACCCAGCCGGTTGTCGCTCGTATCCGTAAAGATGGCCCGGAGACCGTGTTGAGGAAAATGAAAGAGAAAAACTTATATGTATTGCCGGTCGTGGATGGAAATAGGCAATTTCTGGGCGAGGTTCGTTTGAAAGATGTCTTGGCTCTTCGGAAAGCGGGGAATCATGATCTCTCGTCGATTGTGATGAAAGAGGTGCCTTCGGTTCTGGAAAACACGACGGTTGAGGATATGCTTCCTTTGTTACCGGAGATCCGGCAGGCCTTACCGGTCGTTAATGAGGCCAACCAATTGGCTGGCTTGGTTTCTACTTCATCGATTATAATCGAGATGACGGGGAAGGATAAAGAGGAAATAGATCAAATTGTTCAAAATGCGATAGAATTATGATAAATATAGGAAAATATATAGAGATTGCCATTAATTGGCTGACTGAGCATTTCGCTCGTTTTTTTGATGTGATAAATGATGGGGTCGGAGGATTTATCGATGCTTTTCAAGATGGGCTGACTTGGATTCCGTTTTATGTGATGATTTTGGGCTTGGCATTGTTGGCTTGGTTCAAGGCAGGAAAAGGAGTCGGCGTGTTCACGGCATTGGGTCTATTGTTAATTTACGGAATGGGTTTCTGGGTGGAAACGATGCAGACTTTGGCCTTGGTACTGTCTTCTACCATCATCGCCTTGATGATCGGAGTTCCGTTAGGAATTTGGACCGCACGCAGTGATCGGGCGGATAAGATCATCCATCCGGTCTTGGATTTGATGCAAACGATGCCGGCTTTCGTCTACTTGATACCAGCCGTTTTGTTTTTTGGTTTGGGACCGGTACCCGGCGCTTTCGCAACGGTGATTTTCGCCATGCCTCCGGTTGTACGGCTGACCGATCTGGGAATCCGTCAAGTCCCGGCCGATATTGTGGAGGCTACCCGCTCATTTGGCGCTACTTCCTCTCAGTTGCTTTATAAGGTGCAATTGCCATTGGCTTTGCCTACGATCATGACGGGAGTGAATCAAACGATCATGCTTTCACTTTCTATGGTAGTTATAGCGGCCATGATCTCGGCAGGAGGATTGGGTGAGATTGTCTTGCGAGGAATTACCCAAATGAAAATAGGTTTAGGTTTCGAAGGAGGTATAGCGGTCGTTATCTTGGCTATTATCTTGGACCGTATTACACAGGGCTGGGCGAAAGGTAAAGTGAATAAACAAAAGAAATAAGAAACATAGAAAAGAAAAGAAATAGATATATGAGACGATTTACGATTATTATTGGATGCTGTATGCTTTTGGTGACCTTACAATTTATTTTCAGTTGTGTGGATAGCAAGGATCGAAAGAAAATATCGATAGCGTACGCTAATTGGGCGGAGGGCATTGCTATGACCAACTTAGCCAAAGTGATATTAGAGGATCAAGGATATCGGGTAACATTAAAAAATGCGGATATCGCCCCGATCTTTACTTCTGTCGCTTCGGGAAAAGCGGATGTGTTCATGGATGCATGGTTACCGGTGACCCATGCGGATTATATGGAACAATACGGGGACCGGCTTGAGACACTCGGAACGGTTTATGAGCATGCGAAATTGGGCTTGGTAGTTCCGGAGTACGTTACCATTCGTTCCATCGAGGATTTGAATGCCCATAAAGATCAATTTAAAGGTGAGATTATAGGGATCGATGCCGGCGCCGGTTTGATGAACTCGGCGGATAAGGCGGTTCAAGATTATTCTTTGGATTTTGATTTGAAATCTTCCAGTGGGGCTACGATGGTTGCTTTCTTGAAGAAATCGATTGATGCGAACGAATGGATCGTGGTTACCGGATGGACCCCTCATTGGATGTTCTCACGTTATCCGTTAAAATTCTTGGAAGACCCGAAAGAGGAATTTGGAGACTCGGAGCATATCGAGGTTATCGCTACGAAAGGATTCTCTGAGAAAGATCCATATGCAGCCTCTTTTTTTCAAGAACTTTAAGTTAACCGATGAACAACTGAGCGAATTGATGTATTATATGGAAGACGGGACACGTACGGAATCGCGATCAGCCCGTGCTTGGCTTGAAAAACATCCCGAGATAATCAAATTATTCTTACCTTCGCAGGAGAATCAATTGAATGGGAGCCATGAGACAAATTAAAGGGAGTCATATGTATTTTAATAAGTATCGTTATGTGTTGGTCTGCTTCAGCCGCAAACAATAAACGTTATGTGAATATCGTATTTATCGGGAATAGTATCACGTTTGGCGCCGGGTTACCGAAGCCTGTCCATGATGCGCCTCCTGTAAAGGCTGCGTTGTTTTTAAGCAAGTGCCCGGAAGTGGCTTCGGTCAAGTATTCCAATAGAGGACAGAGCGGCTGTACTACCGTTGATTATTTGCCGGATACGAATACGCTCTTCCCGTGGGCCGTACGTGCTGCCGATAAATTTAAGGATGAGACTTGGGCGGATTTGGTGTTCTCTATTATGCTGGGGACGAACGATAGCGCGATAGAAGGCACGAACGGCTGCCCGGTAACGCCCGAGCGGTATTATGAGAACATGAAGACAATTATCAATCGCTTATTAGCTTTATACCCGAATTGCCGTATTGTGGTACATCGTCCTCTATGGTATAGCCCGAATACGTATAATGGAGCTAAATATTTGGAAGAAGGCTTGCGAAGGCTCCAAGATTATTATCCGCAAATACAACGATTAGTCGATTATTATGCGTCTCATTTTCCCGGACAAGTCTTTCTGGGAGATACGAAGGGATTTGATTACTTTAAGGAAAACCATTTGACAGATTTCCAAGCGGAGAAGGGCAACGCCGGAGTGTTCTATCTTCATCCGAATGAGAAAGGAGCGGTCCGGTTAGGCGAATTGTGGAGTGAGGCGATTCGTCAGGCTTTAGGGCTTTGACCTCTATAAAAAAGCCATGCCATCCCAAGAAGACGACATGGCTTTTTAGGTCCATTTATAGGTATGACAAGCAAGTATTCGTTTATCTTTTTCCTAATCGATGATCCATTAATACGGCATGATGTTCTCCGTATAATTTAAGTTTCTCGACAATATTTTTCGCTGTAGCCTCTTCCTCTACCTGCTCTCGGACGAAGCCCCAAAGGAAATCTTGTGTCGCCTTGTCTTTCTCTTCGGAAGCGATATCGACAATCTTGTCGATTGATCCGGATACATGCACCTCATGCTCGTAGATATGCTGGAAAATCTCTAACGGCTCTCCCATGCTGTAGGAACGGAATTAACTACTCCGATCGTCACTTGTCCGCCACGCTTGATTGAGTAATCGATCATTTTATAGGCATGTTCAAGTTCCTCTTGCGATTGTTTTAGCGTCCAATGCGCGAAACCATCCAGCCCTATCTGAGTGAAATGTACCGACATGGATAAATATAGGTTGGATGACCACATCTCCATGTTGATTTGCTCGTTTAGAGCATCTGATAATTTTCTGCTTAAAATCATAATGGCTTATTCTATTTTATGTTGTTTATAAATAGAACAAGCCATTATCGGTTTTGTTGAGTTTTTACGAAGGAAAGTGTATCGAGGTTATTTGATCTCGATTACTTTCTCGGCCATTTTAGCCTCTTCCTCAGTTCTTTTCGGTATGCTGATACTCAAGACGCCGTTCTCAACCTTCGCCTCAATCTTGTCTTTCTCTACATTGTCAGGCAAAACCATGGTTTGTTGGAACTTGCTATAAGAGAATTCGCGTCTCAGATAGCGTCCGTCTTTCTTATCCTCATTCTTTTCTTCTTTTTTCTCCATAGATACGACCAAGTTGTTGTTCTCATCGATCTTGATGTTGAAATCGTTCTTCGTCATACCGGGAGCGGCTACCTCAACTCGATAATCCTTATCGGATTCTATCACGTTGATGGCTGGAGCTGTAGAGTTTGCTTTTATCATCCAGTCGTTGTCAAATAAATCATTGAATACATACGGTAACCAATTTTGACTTCTTCTCATCGGTGTCATAATACAGTCCTCCAATTATTAGTTAAACATTCTATTTACTATTCTTATTTCTGAACTCGTCCTTTTTAATCTCGAATTCGCTATAGATACTTCAAATGGTATGCCAGTCTGATAATGTGTGTGTTAACTCGGATGAAAGAGATTGAATAAGGTTTAATCCACGCATGGGGAACTTATGTTTCGGGGGATGCGGGTGCAGGGAATAATATCTTTTAGAAACTGGAATAAGATACAATGAAACGGGAATCTGTAATATTGGCATAATATACGTTATTTTGGCACGATAGAATGACGGGTTGGATAATAACTTTTATCTTTAGACGTTCTATTCATGAATCATATGGGATCATGTTATCTAAAACAGTAAAGCTATTATGCCTAGAAGTAAGGAATTGATTTTATTGGCCCAACGTATCCGGGCCTTGTCTCAGACGGGGTTGGTTTATTCATTAAGCGAGTACGATACGGAACGTTATGAAGAGTTGAGCCGCCTAAGTGATGAGATAACGGCTCTGGCTACCGGATTGAAGCCCGATGATGTGGCGAGTGGTTACCGCCCGGCCCAAGAGTATGTAACCCCGAAAGTCGATATCCGTGCGGTTGTCTTTAACGAGAAAGACGAGATTTTGCTGGTCCGTGAGAAAATGGACGGATGTTGGTCGTTGCCCGGCGGATGGAGCGATGTGGGGTATTCCCCGAAAGAGGTAGCGGCGAAAGAGGTGAAAGAGGAGACGGGCTTGGATGTGCTTCCGGTCCGCTTGCTGGCCGTGATGGATATGAGCAAGCATCCGCATCCCGCTATACCTTATTATGTATATAAGTTTTTTATCCTTTGCGAGTTGAAGGGCGGGTCGTTTACCGAGACCTTCGATATCTTGGGGAAAGGCTTCTTTCGATTGGAGGAGTTGCCCCCGTTGTCCTTGGAGCGTGTGCTGCCGGAGCAGATCCAACGGATGTACGCCTATTATAAGCATCCGGGCGAAGATGTTTATCTGGATTAAGGATACTTTTGTACCTTCGCGACTTCATTTTAAAAACAATGTTATGGAAAGATATTGTCAGACCTTGGATCTGAAAGAGGACGAGCAGTTGATAAAAGAGTATTGCTATTGGCATTCGCCGGAACATATCTGGCCGGAGATACCGGAAGGAATCCGTGCGGTAGGGATCTTGAATATGGAGATTTACCGTTTGGGAACCCGGTTGTTCATGATCGTGGAGACGCCGGATGATTTTGATTGGGATGCGGCGTTCGCCCGTTTGGCGACGATGGATAAGCAAGCGGAATGGGAGGACTTCGTGGCGAAGTATCAGAAAGCCGCTCCGGGAAGCTCCTCGTCGGAGAAATGGCAGTTAATGGAATGTATGTTTAAATTGCCGGGTGCGAGTAAATAGACGGAAGGATGGAAAAACAAAAGAAACAGTCGCTGGTGGCCGCCCCGGGAGGGAAATCTTATTTGGTCCCATTTATCTTGATCACGAGTTTGTTCTTGCTTTGGGGATTCGCCCACGGACTCTTGGATGTGCTGAACAAGCATTTCCAAGGAGTCTTCACGATGACCAAGGCAGAGAGCGGCTTGGTGCAATTCTCTACGTATATCGCTTATTTCTTGATGGCGTTGCCGGCGGGAGCGTTCATGAAACGTTACGGATATAGGAAAGGGATTATCATGGGTTTGCTATTGTTCGCTATCGGAGCTTTCGGGTTTATCCCGGCGGCTTTTTTTGCATTCGGCTACACCTTTCTTGATCGCCTTGTTTGTGATCGCTTGCGGGCTTTGTATCTTGGAGACGGCGGCGAATCCTTATTCTACGATATTGGGGCCGCTCGCTTCCGCCGCCCAACGGCTGAACTTATCCCAGTCTTTTAATGGATTAGGTTGGATATTGGGGCCATTGGTAGGTGGTTTGTTGATATTCGGGGCACCGGAGGGAGATTCGATGGCGTTGACTAAACCTTATATCTTGGTAGGTGGTATCGTCTTGTTCGTAGCGTTGCTTTTCTTTTTTCACGAAGTTGCCGGAGATTAAGCCGGAAGAAGAGGAGGAGGTGACCGCTATTGTCGAGGAGAAACCCGCTGCCTCCCTATGGAAACGTAGGCAGTTTGTGCGTTCCGTGGTCGCCCAATTCTGTTATTGCGCCGCGCAGACGGGAATCTTCGGGTTCTTTATTAATTACGTGACGGAGATGGACCCGGGTATCAGTAATTTGCGAGCGTCTCGTATTTTGGCATTCGGTGGAATGGCCTTGTTTATGATCGGGCGTTTGAGCGGTAGTTTTACGATGAAGTGGTTGGCTCCGGGCCGCTTGCTGACTTGGTATTCTTTGTTGAGTGCCGTTTGTATGGCTTTGGTGGTGGCTTCCGTAGGTACGCTTTCGCTATACGCTCTTTATTTATCCTTTTTCTTCATGTCCATCATGTTCCCTACGATTTTCGCCTTGGGGCTGGAAGGTATGGGCGTTTATACCAAGAAAGCCTCTTCTTATATCGTGATGGGAGTCGCCGGCGGCGCTTTCAGTCCGATGCTGATGGGATATATCGGCGAGGAGAATATGGCGCTGGGCTTCATCGTCCCGTTGATCGCTTTCTTGTATATCTTGTATTTCGCTATCAAATGCAAGCGGTAAATTTGGAATGCTGTTTTTTACTTATGGAATCCGGATAATAAACCAGCATGGCTTGTGTATGAAGGCTTGGGTTTCATGGGGTAAATGTTACGCTCTAGCAATATCTGCTTATCTATATCGTTTTCATTTTAAATAAAATAAAAGAGAGAGGATATGAATAAAGGTTTGTTTTTTGTGTGGGCTATTTATAGCTCTATTTCTGGCTGGTTGTGGGGATGATGAGGTTAAAATCGCTAATCAGATGACTTTATACTCAAGGCCGGATACGATTCATCTGGGGGTGACTTAGGGATGGATTCCATATTGGTGAAGGGCTTCACGGCTTGTGAGGCGTATGACGCGAAAATGGGGAACATTGCCCGGGGATGTTGCGCAAGAGTTTGATATGAATGCCTCTTATCTCTATTTCTCGTATGAGGCAAGGGTGGTTTCTTTAGAGGATAGTATTTATGATATAGGGCAGAACTCGTATGCGGAAGAGAAAGCGGGTTTTTTGAAGGATTTTAGTTCGCAAGGCTTCGTTATCAGTTCACAGCATATGCGAGATGATAAGAGGCAAGTGATAGCATGTACCTATTTAATATATGTAGAGAAGAACTCAGATGGAGAGAAGATCGATCGCTGGCTTCCTGTACGACCGGAGGAGTTGCGGTGGCGTTATCTTCGTGTAAACTTTGATCAATTAAAAAATATAGAATGATATGAGACATTTAATCGTTGTATGTTTGGCTTTTATGATGGGCCTTAATGTGGCTTGCTCACGGGTGGAAGATCTTGGTAAGGATGATTTGCATTCTGAACCGACGATAGAGATCGTAAGTGGTGATACCTTGGATATTGTAGGGTTCACTCTTGCGCATGAGCTGGCTACTAGTGAAGGACGTTTGCCTTATAACGTAGGGGATGAGTTTGGTTATACGGGTTCTTACACCTATAAGTCCTATGTGGTAAGGACGGAATATACGTATCAGGATGATGGAAATAGTATTTGGGTTTGGGAGGATACATTGAGTTCAATAATAGGTTTTTATCCTTATCTTAGATCTGAGGTATATGATCTTGCGGATGTTCAGTTCCATATCCGGTCGTGCGCTCAAGGGGGATCGGTCTCTGTCGGGGAAAGGACGGATAGGTATGATACGGCTCTCCTCCATATCATTCGTTCCGCGAATGGAGAGGATATGGATGTATGGATTCCTTGTAAACCATCGGAATTGAGGTATCGGTGTGTTGTCTATCATTTGGAAGAGTGAACGTTTTAGCCAAGCTCCGGCAGTAGATAATACCCGGAGCTTGACAATATCATTATCACTGCAACATCTGCATCAACTTATCCAACTTCGGAGCCATGATGATTTCCGTACGGCGGTTCTTGCTACGTCCATCGGCGGTCTCGTTATCAGCGACCGGCATAAACTCCCCCCACGACCACAAGGCTGTATCTGTAGCGGATTCACCCCGTAGTCCTTGGTAAGGATACGCACTACGGAGGTCGCACGGATCACGCTTAGATCCCAATTATCCTTGAATTGGGCGGTATTGATCGGCTTGCTGTCCGTATGGCCCTCTATATAAACGTCTATATCGTTTTGCTTATTCAACACCTCGGCCAACTTAGCCAACGCTTCCTTGCCTCGTTTATCGACCTTTGCGCTACCCGATTGGAACAGAAGCTTATCCGACATGGCTACATATACTTTACCATTCTTCTCGGTTACGGTCAGCTCGTCGCTGTTGAAACCCAGCAAAGCGTCTTTCACGCTACTCAACAGATTCTGTACCTTTGCGTTCTGTGCGTTCATCATATCCTGTAGCTCGTTGATGGTACGCTCACGCTCGTCCAGCTCACTCATCTTTTGCTGTAACAAGGCATTCAGTTTGTCCTGCTCACCCATATTGGTATTCAACATGGTCTGGTAATTACGGATATCACGCCCCATTGTGGTCGTATCCCTTATCAAGGCGGCGATCCGGTTGTTGAGTGCGTCGTTATCGTCCTTGCATTTAATCAATTCCTCCTTCAAGGCGTCGCCACGTCCGATCGCCTCCAACCGGCCGTTCTCGGCAAGGAGGTATTTCTTTTTACTCACGCACGAAGAACATAAAAGGAGTGCGGAGACCGAGATAAATAACAATCTTTTCATTTTACGCATAAAATTTCGTGCAATGTAATATTTATTACAATTTCCCGCACGCAAGTTTAGGATATTTGTATCTCATAAACCAATATTAAAGAATCAGCGGTATGAAAATAAGAGAAATAATACAAACGCTGTTCCCGACAAGAACTTGGAAACTAGCCGCTATTATAGCCGGAGGTGTCCTTTGCGGGCTGGGGTCTTATACCTTATATGCTTCCCGGGCGTGGACCTATTTGTCCGATGACCCGGCTACTTGCGTGAATTGCCACATCATGGGCCCTTATTACGCTACATGGAATCATAGCTCGCACAGCCGTAACGCCACTTGCAACGACTGCCATGTGCCGCACGAGAACGCCGTGAAGAAGTGGTTCTTCAAGGGTATGGACGGAATGCGCCACGCCTCGGTATTCATGATGCGAGGGGAACCGCAAGTGATACAGGCGATCGACGAGAGCGCGGAGGTAATCATGAATAACTGTATCCGTTGCCATACGCAGTTGAATACGGAATTCGTGAATACCGGAAGGATCGATCATGAGATGGCAATGGCGGGAGAAGGGAAAGCTTGCTGGGATTGCCATCGCGAGGTGCCGCACGGAGGTATGAACAGCCTGTCTTCTACACCGAATGCGTTGGTGCCTTATCCGAAGTCCGTATCGCCGGACTGGTTAAAAGATATGCTAAGTAAATAATAATAAATCAGTATAGTTATGGAAAAGAAATTAAAATCATGGCAAGGTTGGTTGCTGTTTGGAGGAACCATGGTCGTTGTTTTTGTTTTGGGTATGATCGCTGCTTCCGTGAACGAGAGACATGCGGAGGTCTCTAGCGTAATGAATAATAAGAAGACGGAGATCACAGGAATCGAGGCTCGCAATGATAAGTTCGAACCGAATTATCCACGTGAGTACCAGACTTGGGAAGCTACGGCGGATACGAGTTTCAAGAGTTTATACAACGGGAATCAGGCGGTCGATGTGCTGGAGGCTCGTCCGGAAATGGTGATCCTTTGGGCTGGTTACGCTTTCTCTAAGGATTATTCTACCCCGGGAGGGCATATGTATGCGATCGAGGATATGCGTAACACGTTGCGTGTAGGCGCTCCGATGACAGAGAACGAGGGGCCGCAACCGGCTACTTGCTGGACTTGTAAAAGCCCGGATGTTCCCCGTATGATGCAAGCGATGGGCGGATAATTTCTATAAGGGCAAATGGGCTTCTCTGGGTAAAGAGATCGTGAATCCGATCGGTTGCGCCGATTGCCATGAGCCGGAGAATATGAACCTGCATATCAGTCGCCCGGCTTTGATCGAGGCTTTCCAGCGTCAAGGCAAGGACATCACGAAAGCGACCCAGCAAGAGATGCGTTCCTTGGTTTGCGCGCAATGCCACGTGGAATATTATTTCAAGGGCGATGGCAAATACTTGACTTTCCCTTGGGATAAAGGTTCTACGGTTGAGGATATGGAGGCTTATTATGATGAGGCCGGTTTCTCCGATTATACGCATAAGCTAAGCCGTGCTCCTATTTTAAAGGCACAGCATCCGGATTATGAGATCTCCCAAATGGGTATCCATGCGCAGCGGGGTGTATCTTGCGCCGATTGCCATATGCCGTATAAGAGCGAGGGGGCGTGAAATATAGTGACCACCATATCCAAAGCCCGTTGGCTATGATCGACCGTACGTGTCAGGTTTGCCACCGTGAGAGCGAGGAGACCTTACGCAATAATGTGTACGAGCGTCAGAATAAGGCGAACGAGATGCGTAACCGTTTGGAGACCGAGTTGGCGAAAGCGCATATCGAGGCGAAGTTCGCGTGGGATAAGGGGGCTACCGAGGATCAGATGAAAGATGTATTGAAACTGATCCGTCAGGCACAATGGCGTTGGGATTTCGGCGTGGCTTCTCATGGTGGTGCGTTCCACGCTCCGCAAGAGATTCAAAGGATATTAGGCAATGGATTGGATAAGGCGATGCAGGCTCGTCTGGCTACTGCGAAAGTGTTAGCGAAATTAGGTTATACGGATGATGTTCCGATGCCGGACTTCTCTACGAAAGAAAAGGCTCAGCAATATATCGGTTTGGATATGGCCGCTGAACGTACCGCCAAGGAAAAATTCCTGAATACGATCGTTCCTCAATGGGTGAAAGAGGCGCAAGAAAATAATCGTTTAGCGAAGAACATTTGATTATGTGGAAACAACCTTGGGGATCTGCTGAAGGCTGGGCCATCTGTGCCGGTTTACTGATTACGGGATTTGGCTTGCAACTGATCACTGGCCCGGTTCAGGCAGGGTTGTTCCAATATCCGGTGAATGTGGCCGGAGGATTGATTTTTCTGCTGGTTCTATGTATAGGGTTTGTTGTTAGCCGGAAAATCACGGTTGTCCAGTGGTTTTCCGGGTTAACGGCGAGCATTACCTCTTTGTCGGCTCTTTTGTCAGTTGTGTTGGTTATGGGATTTGTGGGTCCGGGTATCGAGCGGATTACGATGTCGTGGCCTTTTGTCCTGCTGTTTCTCTATTTCTTGTTTGTCTTGGGCTTTGTCACATTGAAGCGTATCGTATCGTTTCGCTGGCGGGATGTTCCGTTTATGCTGAACCATGCCGGCTTATTTATCACGCTGCTGGCGGCGATCTTGGGAAACGGGGATTTACGCCGTTTACGGATGACGGTTCCGTTGGAGAATCCCGAGTGGAGGGCTTCGGACGAGAAGAATGAGATGATAGAGCTACCGCTCGCCATCGAGCTTCGTTCGTTTACGATCGATGAATATCCTCCTAAGTTAATGCTGATCGACAATACGACCGGAAAAGCGCTTCCCGAAAAGCAACCCGAGAATCTATTGGTAGAGGAAACTCCCTTGGCCGGGAACCTGCAAGGCTGGAAGGTTGAGGTTACCCGTTCACTACCGATGGCAGCTTGCGTGATGGGGCAGGATACGGTAAACTTCGTGGAATTTCACTCCGAGGGGGCGACCACCGCTTTATACGTAAAAGCACGTAACGAACTTACCGGACGGCAGAAGGAAGGCTGGGTGAGTTGTGGCAGCTATATCTTCCCATATATATCGCTCCAGCTGGATGATGCGGTTAGCATGGTGATGCCGGAACGGGAACCGAGACGCTTTGCCTCGGACGTTATGGTCTATACGAAAGATAAACAGACCAAGGAGGCGTGTATCGAGGTGAATAAGCCGCTCTCTATCGCCGGATGGAAAATCTACCAGTTGAGTTACGACGAGACGAAAGGTAAATGGAGCCGGATGAGTGTATTTGAGTTGGTAAGAGATCCATGGTTGCCGATCGTTTATACAGGGATCTTAATGATGATAGCCGGGGCGATCGGATTATTCCTGTCCGCTCCCGTAAAAAAAGAATAGTATGGATTGGAGTTACTTTATTTATTTCGCCGCTCCGGCGTTACTTTGCTGGATAGGTGGGGCATGGTTGGCTTATCGTCCTTCTTTTTCCAAGGGGCTGTCGCTTGGACCGTGTTTGGCTTGGTTATATTTTCCGCTTTTATCGTAGGGATGTGGATCTCGTTGGAGAGGCCGCCCTTGCGCACGATGGGCGAGACTCGTTTATGGTATTCTTTCTTCTTGCCGGTGGCGGGCGTGATCACTTATGTCCGTTGGCGGTATAAATGGATACTTTCCTTTAGTACATTGTTGGCCTTTTGTCTTTATCTGTGTCAATCTGTTTAAGCCGGAGATACATAACAAGACCTTGATGCCCGCTTTGCAAAGCCCGTGGTTCGCTCCGCACGTGATAGTCTATATGTTCTCTTACGCCATGCTGGGCGCCGCTGCCCTTATCGCCATTTACCTGCTGATCCGTGCGAGGAAGAAGGGGATTGACGAGGGGATGATGAGTTTATGCGATAACTTGGTATATGTCGGTATGGCCTTCCTCACGATTGGGATGCTGTTCGGCGCTTTATGGGCCAAGGAGGCGTGGGGGCATTATTGGAATTGGGACCCGAAGGAGACATGGGCGGCTGCCACTTGGTTGGGGTACTTGATTTATATCCATTATCGCCTTCGTCATCACTTGCGTTATTCGGCGGCGTTGGGGCTTTTGGTTTTCTCTTTTCTTTTTGCTACAGGTGTGTTGGATTGGCGTGAATTATCTACCCTCCGCACGAGGATATAGTGTACATACTTATAATATGGAATAATTAAAATCGAGGTATATGAAAAAACTAGTTGTTTTAGTAGCGGGCTTGCTCTCTGTGGCCCTTTTTCGCGCAAGCGGAAGAAACACAAAATACGAAAGAGAATACGTTTTCGATGAAAGTGCAGATACGTCCGAGAGCCGAGTACCGGAACGGGGTCTTATTCCCCCGGCCTAAAGATGCCGAGTCCACCGGGTTTATCAATAACCGTGCCCGCTTTTCTTTGGGGTATGAGCGGGATCGTTTGTCTATCGGTTTGTCCGCGCAACATGTTGGCGTATGGGGGCAGGATCCTCAAATCGATAAGAATGGTCGTTTTATCTTGAATGAGGCGTGGGCGAAACTGGATTTCGGATCGGGTTTCTTCGTTAAGTTAGGTCGCCAGTCGTTGGTATACGATGACGAGCGTATCATGGGTGCGTTGGATTGGAACGTGGCCGGTCGTTATCACGACGCTTTGAAACTGGGCTATGAGAACACGAATAACCAACTGCATTTAATTCTTGCGTTCAACCAGAATGATGAGAAAACGATCGGAGGAACGTATTACGCTCCGGGCGCGCAACCCTATAAAACAATGCAAACCCTTTGGTATAAGCATCTCTTCGACAAGAGTTTTAACGCATCCTTCTTGTTTATGAACTTAGGGATGGAAGGCGGTGATGCCGAGAAACAAAACTCGGATACAAAATACCTGCAAACGTTGGGAACGAACCTGATCTATACGCCTAGCCACTGGATGGTAGGCGGTACGTTCTATTATCAATTCGGCAAGACGAAAAGCGGACGGGATGTTTCCGCTTTTTTATGGGCGGTAAACGCCGCTTATCAAATCGATCCGCAATGGAAGATCGGTGTAGGTAGTGATTATCTGAGTGGCTCGGATGGGGCCGACGGGAAATATAAGGCGTTTGATCCTCTGTACGGAACCCATCATAAGTTTTATGGTGCCATGGATTATTTCTACGCCTCCTCTTTCGTCAACGGATTGAATCCGGGTTTATGGGATAACCAGATAAATGTAGCTTATAAACCTTCTTCCAAGGTAAACTTGTCTTTAGCCTATCATTATTTCTCCATCACGGGCGACGTATACGAAGGTAATGATAAATTGAGTAAAGGTTTAGGTTCGGAATTGGATTTCCAAGTGGATTGGGTAATCATGAAAGACGTGAAATTATCGGCGGGATATTCTACGATGTTGGGAACGAATACCATGAAGGCCGTGAAGGGTGGAAATCCGTCTCATTGGCAAGATTGGGGTTGGTTATCAATAAATATTAATCCGACTATATTCACGACGAAATGGTAACAGTTCTCAAGGAAAAGGGTATATTTGCAGGAGTAAACCTTTTTTCAAAACAAGATACGATGGATATAACCGATATGTTTAAAATTCCGCTTTTTAAGAATTTTACGCTTAAGATGCGGGAAGAGTTTTTGGATAAACTTGAATATACAGTAGAGGAGCATCCAAAAGGAAAAACCATAATTCATCAAGGGACGACTTGTAACGCCCTTCATGTCTTATTGAAGGGAAAATTGAACGTGGATGTTTTGGACGTATCGGGTAACATCGTGCGCGTGGAGACGATACAGGCTCCACGCACGTTCGCTACGCCTCATATCTTTTCCGAGAAAAACCAGTTCCCCGCTACTTTTACCGTCGATGAGGATGTGGTATTGCTTAAGGGTTCCAAGGAGTCTGTATTTACCTTAATGCATTCTATGCCGTTATTCCTGCATAATTTCCTTTGTGTCAGTACAAGCTGTAATAAATGTACGATGACTCGTTTGAAGGTGCTTTCGTTTCGTGGCATCCGGAACCGCTTTATTTATTACTTATTCGAACATCAGCAAAAGGATTCGAATGTCGTGGAACTAGAACATACCCAAGAGCAGTTAGCGGAGTATTTTGGTGTTACCCGCCCGGCTTTATCGAAGGAAATCGGGAGATTGGTGGATGAGGGATTTATCAGCATTACAAGGAGAAAGGTGACGATTTTAAATAAGACGGCGTTAACATGTATGCTTTAATGCTTTTGGGAAAAAGGTAAAAAGCGTACATTTGTGCCCAAATAAATAACTCCGGTGTATGGGCAAAGTTTTAATTATCGACGACGAGAAGCAGATTTTAGGTTTACTTTCACGCATTATCGGTTTGGAGGGATACGAGGTCTTACAGGCTGCTACTTGTAAGGCGGGGCTGAGGCAGATGGAGCAACATTCGCCAGAGGTGGTATTGTGCGATGTGTTCTTGCAGGATGGTAATGGTGTGGATTTGGTGTCGGACTTAAAGAAACTTCGCCCTCTATCCGAGATCATCCTACTTACCGCGCATGGTAACATTCCGGATGGTGTGCAGGCAATCAAGAATGGAGCCTTCGATTATATCACGAAAGGGGATGATAATAATAAGATCATTCCTCTGGTAGCCAAAGCGATGGAGAAAGCTTCTGCCGCTTATCAACAGCAAAAGAAGGAAGCTACGTCCGTCGGGAGGCAATATTCGTTTGATACGATTGTCGGTAAATCACCCGCTATCCAAGCGGCGATAGCGTTGGCTCAGAAAGTCTCGGCTACGGAGGTTCCGGTTCTGTTGACTGGTGAGACCGGTACGGGAAAAGAGGTCTTTGCTCAATCCATCCATCAACATAGTTCCCGGAAAGGGAAGTCTTTTGTCGCTATCAATTGTTCCTCTTTTAGTCGGGATTTATTGGAAAGCGAGATGTTCGGTCATAAAGCGGGGGCTTTTACCGGTGCTTTGAAAGAGACAAAAGGCTTGTTTGAGGAAGCTTCCGGAGGTACGATCTTCTTGGATGAGATCGGGGAAATGGCTTTCGACTTGCAAGCGAAATTGCTCCGTATCCTTGAGACCGGGGAGTTTATCAAGATCGGCGATACGAAACCTACGAAAGTGGATGTACGCATTATTGCCGCTACCAATCGTGACTTAGAGAAAGAGATCGAGCTAGGACATTTCCGGGAAGATCTATTTTATCGGCTTTCCGTTTTCCAGATCCATCTTCCTGCGCTTCGTGAACGGGTCGAGGATATCCCTCTCCATATAAAAGCCTTTGTTTCCGCTTTTTCCTCCAAGATGGGAAAGAATATCCGAACAATTTCGCCCGAATATATAGATGCCCTGAAAAAACGAGCTTGGAAAGGTAACGTACGTGAGTTGCGCAATGTAATCGAGCGTAGCCTAATTATTGCCGATGGAGATACCTTAACCTTGGATGCCCTCCCTTTGAATATGCAAACCTCCTCTGCGGCGAGTACGGAATCTTATAGCGGTTTTGACCTGAGTGGCGTAGAGAAAATGCATATCCAAAAAGTGCTCAAATACACAAAAGGCAATAAAACCGAAACTTCCGCCTTCTAGGTATAGGCCTCACTACTCTTTATCGGAAGATTGAGGAGTATGGGCTTTAGTCTCATATTCTGCATTTATGTATACCCGAAAGCATCTTGAAGATATGCAAGGAGAAACGGACATTGCTAAATATTATCTTTGCTGAACGTAAACTTAATAATAATCGCTTAAAATACATCACCTATGAGTCTGAAGATTAAAAACAAAACTAAGATACGGAATCGGGCTGCTGTTTGCCATGATCGTTTTGCTGGGAGGTCTATCGGTAAAGAACATCTCCGATATGTCTGCCGACACAAGGAACATATTGGCCGATAATTATAATTCTTTGCTCTATTCACGCCGGATGCTGGATGCGCTGGAACGAATCGATAGCGATCCTTCGGCTCAAGCAGATTTCGAGAAAACCTAGGGCTACAGAAAAAGAATATCACGGAGGTCGATGAGAACGTGGCCACCTCACATCTAGTCGCTCAATACGAGCAATTGGCGAAAGAGCGTAATGAGGAGAATATCCGTCGTGTACGTCTCGCCTTAAATCAAGTCATGAGTTTGAATATGGCTTCTATCTACAGGAAAAGCCAAGTGGCGGAGTCTACGTCTCAAAAGGCTTTATTTTGGATTTGGGGATTGGCCTCTCTTGTATGGTGGTCGCTTTCGCTTTTTTAATACGTTTCCCCGTTCGATAAATACCCCTATCCGTATGTTGATGGACGGTATCATGGAGATCGCTAACCATAATTACGAGAAACGCTTGGATCTCGCTAAATATGATGAATTCGAGGGGGTCGCGAAATCCTTTAACCGGATGGCGGAACGGCTTACGGAATACCGGAAAAGTACGTTGGCGGATATTATCCAAGGAAAGAAATATATAGAGGCTATCGTGAATAGTATCACGGAGCCAATCATAGGCTTGGATCGGGATCGTAAGATTCTTTTCGCCAATAACGAGGCTTTGACGATCTTGAATCTCAAGCGGGAAAACGTGATCGGAAAGTCTGCCTCGGAATTATCCTTACGGAACGATTTGCTTCGCAGGTTAGTTCGGGAACTGATCCAGCCGAGCGAGAAAAAAGAGCCGCTTAAAATTTACGCAGATAATAAGGAAAGTTAGGTTCAAGTGCAATATATACCGATCCGTGGGTCGGAGAATGGCGAGGCGGAGGTGTATGTGGGCGACGTGATCTTATTGAAGAACATCACGGAGTTTAAGGAGTTGGATTCCGCTAAGACCACTTTTATCTCGACGATCTCCCATGAATTGAAAACTCCGATATCGGCGATCATGATGAGCCTGAAATTGTTGGAGGATGCCCGTGGGGGAGCCATGAACGACGAGCAAAAAGCACTGGCGGAAAGTATCAAGGAAAGTAGTAATCGATTACTGGAAATAACCAGTGAGCTATTGAAAATGACGCAGGTGGAGGCTGGCAAGCTACAATTGAATCCGAAAATAACCAAACCGATCGAATTGATCGAGTATGCGATAAAGGCGAACCAAGTGCAAGCTGATCGCTTCAATTGCCATATAGAGGTGGAATACCCGGAGAAGATTTCCAAGCTTTTCGTGGATAGCGAGAAAATCGCATGGGTCTTGACGAATCTATTGTCGAACGCAATTCATTATACCCCGGAGAATGGCCGTATCATAATCGGTGCCCGCCAGCAAGGTCATAGCGTGGAGATCTATGTGCAAGATTTCGGTAAGGGTATTGATCCCCGATATCATCAAAGTATATTCGATCGCTATTTCCGTGTGCCGGGAACGAAGGTACAAGGGAGTGGCCTAGGGTTGGCTATCAGTAAAGACTTCGTGGAAGCTCATGGAGGAACACTTTCTGTTGATAGCGCAGTTGGAAAAGGAAGTACTTTTGTTATAAAATTCAATGTATAAGAGGGTAAAAAAGAGGGTGTTAATTACCCTCTTTTATAATATCGCTTCCTCCGGAAGTGGATGTATCCGATCTTGCCGAACCTTTGTAATGTACATCACTACCTCCGCTTGCTGAAGCCTTGATATAATCGGTTACGTGTGTATAAATATCGGAGCCACCACTGGCGGAACATTCCAACTGGTTTAAGATAAGATCATAAGCCTTGATATCGGAGCCACCTGAGGCGGAATATTCGCCGTTCTCCGCTTTTCCCGTAAGCTTGAGATCGCTACCTCCGCTGGCACGGCCTCGTATTATTCGGGTAGTAAGATCGTTGATGATGATATCGCTACCGCTGGTCGCCTCAATTATGCAATTGGATACGTTGATTGGTTTCTCCATTTTCACGTCGCTACCCCTTGTCGCTATAATTTCCAGATCATCTCCGGATAAAGCGCTTCTCAGGACAAAATCCACACAACCGGACATCTGGATTTTTTCCAGCTTCTTGGAAGTGCCCTCTATTTTAAATCGGGTAGGGCTTAATTGTGTACCATTCTCTGTGGAGATTGAAAGTTCTTCGTTTTTTACTTGAACGTTTATATAAGGATATAAGTTCTCGTCGATCGTGATTCGTAAGGACGCTGATTCTCCTTGCGTATATCCGAAAACGTACGACGGATTTCCCCCACGGCTGAATAGGCTGAACCAACTGTCGCTATACCCCATGGCGGTTGAGCCGACTTTTATCGCTGAATAGTCTCTGACGGAGATTTCTTTCGTGATAATATCCCCATTTCCTTTTACTTTCTTCGCCTCGATAGGCATTGCGCAAAAAAAGCGATCAACGCAAATAAGGCCATCATTCTTGTTCTCATATGAAGTGTAATTAATTTATACTCTTTTCTTATAAGACGAATGGAGTTGAAAAAACGTTACATCTAAAATGAAAAAAAAAAGAAGCTATCATTGACTTTTTTTGATAGCTTCTTTTTCTTGCCCTAATAACAGGGAGGTCGATTAATTACTTTTAGGTTTTTCAACCATATGTTCTACTCTGTCTTTGACGTATTCGACTTGATTTTTACCCGTGTCTACCACGTCCTTTACTTTTTTCTTCGCCTTATCTGTAAGACCGTGGAGTTCGTTCTCCAGACATTCGAACTGTCCTTGATCTTCCATCCTGCGAAGTACGTAACCAACAACTACACCTACGGCTAAACCGAATAATACATTTTTCATAACTACTACTTTTTATGAGTTAAAACATTATTTTTTGTAATTATGAAACAGCAAGTCAACCGATAAGGTTGGTGTTTATTTGTTATTTTTCAGTAAATCCCTAATCTCGGTAAGTAATTGGATATCCGCAGGGGGAGCGACCGGAGCTTTCGGGGCCTCTTCCTTCTTCTTGCTTAAAGCATTAACACCTTTGACAAGTAAAAAAGACGGCGAAAGCAATGATTATAAAATCCAGTGTCACTTGTATGAAATTTCCGTAGTTAATGGAGACCGCCGGAGAGATCACCTTGTCTCCCTCCATTACAGCATGCTTCAAGGTGATTTTTAAATCCGTGAAATTGACGCCACCTACAAGTAAACCTACCGCCGGCATGATCAGATCCGCTACGATAGAAGATACGATCTTTCCAAAGGCACCACCGATAATGATACCTACCGCCATGTCCACTACGTTACCTCGCATGGCGAACTGCTTAAACTCTTGTAATATTTTTTTCATAAAACAACGCTTTTTATATTATAACAACAAAATTAGCCATAAGTTGAATATTTTCAATGCTTATAGCGAAATTTGAAGAAATTATTTTTGATTTTCATGTTTTTGTTTGACCCATTTGAGCATTGATGTGTTATATCCTCTTTCTTTGGCCTTAGTCAATAAAAAGAGAATAGCCTCTTCAGGGAGTGTAGGCGTACGACTAAGTAGCCATAAATAGTCTGAGGTATTACTGCCTACGAGAGCGTATGAGTAATTATCCTCGTCAATTTCCATAATGTTGTACTCGGCGTAGAACCGCATAAAGAAACACACTTTTAATTTACTAGGACACGTAGGATCTGTTATTTTGGCTATACCTTTCGCTCGTTTGAAGGAACCGGAAAAATTACCCCAATATCCGCTGTTAACAACTTCTATATCTCCATTCGGGAGAAATGAGTATTCCACGGTAGCCCCTACGAGATTATGCTCAAAGCGATGATCAAAGCGTGCTATTTCAAACCATTTCCCCATAGATATGGATGAGAAAGATTTGGTGGAAGGGATGCGAGAGTATATAAGTCTGTTACAAAAGGAAGGACGGTATTCCTCGGCGAAAAGTTATCAGGATGCGATGAACTCTTTTATACGGTATAGCGGGACGGATCGTATCCCATATACATATATAAATAAGGATACTCTTCGCCGGTACGAGGCTTATTTGTTGGAGAAAGGCTGCATGCGTAATACGGTCTCCACGTATATCCGCCGTTTGCGTTGTATCTATAACAAGGCGGTGGAGAATGGCGAGGCGGCGTTTATCCCCTCTTTATTCAAGGGGGTTTTTACGGGTGTGGAAAGCCAGCGCAAGAAATCCTTGCCTCTGGGGGATTTGAATCGCCTGATGACTGTCCCGGTAAAAGGAGAGAAGTTGAGGAAGACACAGCTGACGCTTTGCTTGATGTTTCAATATGGGGGGATGTCGTTCGTTGATTTCGCCCATTTGAATAGGGGTAATATCAAGAACGGCATATTGGATTACAATCGCCAGAAGACCGGGACCTCTATGCGGTTGGAGGTCTTGGATACGGCGGAGGCTATGTATAAGGAGCTGGCAGGTGAGAGGGGTGGAGGCTCCGGTTATTTATTTCCCTTTTTAAGTGGGACGAAGAACGGCCATGAGGAATATCTCGAGTACAATGCGGCCTTGTCTCGGTTTAACCGGAACTTGAAGACGTTGAAGGAGGTTGCCGGAATAGCCTCGGATGTGACTTCCTACACGATCCGTCATTCTTTTGCCATGGCATTGAAGGAGCAAAATGTCCCCATTGAGATGATCAGCGAGTTATTGGGGCATAAATCCATCAAGACAACCCAGATTTATCTAAGAAGTTTCTCGTTGGAGAAAATGACGGTGGTAAATAAGTCTTGCTTTGAGAATGTATATAATTATATGCCAGAGGTGGGGTGAGGCTACTTGGGGAGTAGCGTTCATTTCACGGTGCAAATGTAGCAAAAAATAGCAAATAACAAGCAATCATTAGTTTTAGTTTGTGCTCCGGCCTTGATTCTCCTTAAATCTTCGTTCTTATTCCTAGTGTATAGACATGGCAATAGAGACGAAATGATCTCGTATTTCCTACATCATCACGTCCCTTCTAAAAAATCGAACATACATTCCTGTAGAGACGGGGCGTGCCCCGTCTCATCCCCTCCAAATGGTAACTTAAAGATACTATCAGACAGTGGGAGACGGGGCACGCCCCGTCTCTACAACCGGGTGATAACCGTTCTCGCACCTTTTAGGCTACTCCCCAAGTAGCCTAAGATTTCAAGAGATGGTAATTTTCAGTAATGCCACATTTAAAAATATAAAGTACTGTTTATCAAGATAATATAAAAGATTCTTGGTAGGGCTCTGAATTGCCGTGGGGTCTGTTTTCGGGCCACGAAATAACCACTAGAAAAGATAATCATAGAGATGGATATATTGACAGGCAAGTGCTCGGATAGGTTCATGGCGCATGTTCTGAAGCGACGTGACCAAGAGGCCGTCCGCTGGTACGTGCTCACGCTCCCTACCGCTGGTGGCGGGCGTGACAGGATCAGCCCCTCGAAGGGGCTGGACGCTGAGCTTTCCCGCCGTGAGCGTCGTGGGGAGGCCTTGTTCGAGTATTTCTCCCCCTCGTATGTCGAGGCGAGGAAGGTGGGCGGCAAGATGGTCAACACGAGGCAACCCCTGTTGTACAACTACGTGTTCGTCCACGCCTCGGAGGACGAGATCTTCCGCCTGAAGCGTACGCTTCCCCTGTATAATTTCCTCCCCCGGGTTTCCTCCGGTGGGCGGTCTTATTTCCCCTACCTCTCGGATCGTGAGATGGATACCTTGCGTTGGGTCGCGGCTTCTTACTCCAACGAGCTTCCCGTATACGTGCCAGATAGCGGCCGCTTGTTGAAAGGCGACCGTGTGCGTATCACCTCCGGCCCTTTTACCGACATGGAGGCGGAGGTGGTGGTGCAGCCGGGCGGTGGGCATAAGGACGTGATGGTGCGTATCCTCGACTGTCTGTGGGTCCCCTTGTTCGAGGTGAGAGCTGGGGAGTACGAGCTGATCGAGCTGAACACGGGGGGCAAGCACGTGTATACCCATTTGGACAACGACCGTCTGTCGGAGGGCTTGCACGATGCCTTGGGCCGTTACCATGCCTCCGGCGTGGTAGTGGATGAGGATGCCTGTCTGGCCCGTGAGGTCCTGCGTGGCTACGCCTCTCTCCGTGCTGAGACCGATGTGATCCGTTGCAAGCTTTACTCTTTGCTCCTTCCTGCCTATCTGCTTTTGGGCGAGTCGGATGAGTTCGATCGTTTGCGCTCCACGATGCGCAGCATGCTCCCGGTGATAAAAGCGGGGCAATCCCGTGCCTTGTTGCTGGTCACGCTGTACGGCTGTACGGACAGCAGCCTCTACCAGCGCATGGCGCACGAGCTGGTTGACCCTTGGATGGAGGAGGCCTCGCCCAAGAAGAGTAAGACCGTGTTGATACGTCGTTTACGTGATTACGACCGGTGGCTGAAACATAATGAATAGTGAATAAGGAATAATGAATTAAATAATTCAAGATTCAAGATTCAGAAATCAAGATTCAAAAAGAAATGTCTTCTCTTCCTTCGGGTATCCGGTTAATGAACTTGTTGCGTGAGCATTTGACAGAGATCATGGATCGTGAGCGTGTGAACCGAAACTCAATACACCTGTATTGCACGGGTCCCTACTGGGTAGCGTTCGAGCGTTCCGCCTACCAACTGCATCGTGCGTTCTCGGATAGCGAGACCACGCCGCTGCGCCTGTTCGCCTACCCGTTCCCGATCGTGATGGTGTCTGTAACGGATCGCTCGCTCCGTTCATATACTCGCAAGCATATCTTGAGAAGAGACGGGTCGGATTACAAGCTATTGACCGTCCCCGGGTTTCCCTTGGCGGACTACCGTGAATGGCACGCCGGCGAGGTGGAGGGATTGCCTTTATTGAGTGAGAGCGTATGAGTTTTTTTAAGGTCAGGAGGTGTAAAAGATCCTGATGTCAGAAAGAAAAGTGGATTATGGTAAGTATGGAAAAAGAGAAAACTACGCCATTGGGGAAAAGTGAGAGAGAGGAACCGGAGCGATTCATCCCGGATGGGATGGGTATGTTCCAACGTAATGTAAAACGTATGGGGGATTGTGCGCTGGCGTTTTTGGCCTTGATCGTCTTCTCCCCGCTGTTTTTACTTTGTTATATCGCCGTAAAACGGGAGGATGGAGGCCCGGCGATCTTTAGGCAAGAGCGTATCGGTCGTTTCGGTCGCCCGTTCAACATCTATAAGTTCCGCAGTATGCGTCTGGACGCGGAGAAGTTCGGTCCGGCCCTTTACAAGGGTGGGGCAGATCCCCGGATGACCCGTGTCGGAAAATTCCTCCGGGTACATCACTTGGACGAGCTGCCCCAGTTATGGAATGTCTTCGTGGGCGACATGTCCTTTATCGGTCCCCGTCCCGAGCGTAAGTTCTACATCGACCAGATCATGGAGCGTGATCCTCGTTATCGTTACCTCTACCAGATCCGTCCGGGCGTGACCTCTTACGCCACGCTCTACAATGGGTATACGGACACGGTCGATAAGATGCTCCGCCGCTTGCGTTACGACCTGTTCTATCTGGAACATCGCTCTTGGCTGTTCGATTTCAAGATATTGGTGAAGACCTTCTTGAATATAGCGTTCGGTAAGAAATTCTAATGCTAGATCTCCCCGTATTCCTCCCTTGCGTCAAAGCAAGGGCAAGCCTTACGGATATAGGGGCTTAATTGGTAATGTCCTAGGATGCGTGCCTCCGGATAGTCCCTTCGTAAGTAGCAGATCCATCAAGGTACACCGCTGGGCGTAGGTCCGGGTATCAGCTGGACGGCCTTGTTCGTCGAGTCCTCCCTCGTAACATATACCGATACTTTTGTCGTTCCATCCGGCTGCGTGCGCCCCGATCTGATTGACCGGCCGGCAGCGGTGTAATTCCCCGTCCCGTGTGATATAGAAATGATAGCCGATATCGGCGAATCCCCGTGCCTTGTGCGATGAACGGAGCGCCTCCATAGGAAAATCCCTGTCATATCGTGTGGCCGAGCAATGAATTACAAGGAGGCTGACCTCCCTGTAATTCTGGTAGAAACAATAAGCCTTACCCATGATAATTGAAATTGAAAATTAGAGAATACAGGATTGGATGCCAAGTGCTCCTGCGATGGCGGTAGCTACGGCGATGATTACTTTGATAATGGTACTCCATACGGACTTTTTCATGAATTATGAATTTTAAATTATGAATTATTTATGAATTAGGAATCCCGGCTGATATAAGAGGAAAGCTTGGCTTTCCTTCGGACGGCCTCAGCGGACGGGCGTGAAGCGGAGAGACCGTAGCGAGCGTGAGGAGCATCCCTGTTTGAGCGTAGCGAGTTGGGATGCGACAGCGAGCGCAGGTCTCGAAGTAGCCCGTCAGCGTCAGCCTTGACCTTTTGGTTACTTTTGGGTCAAGCCAAAAGTGACACATCAGATCTCATCAGGCGACTCCGAATCCCCACCCCCCAGCAGCCGGCTTCTTCGAGATATCCACGGTAGTCTCCCCGGCCTTCTCCGCACGAAGCACGGCTTGCTGAGCCTTGCGACTGGCCACCGGCTGGAACTCTAGTCCGGCGAAGATGTTCTTCAGGTCCTCACCCGGTATATACTGGATGTTGACACCGGTGATGTTTGTAGATGTGAATTTCTCAAGACTCTCCGCCCCCTCGTTGAGTATCTGTAGACGGAATTTGCCTAAATCGCCGAAATCCACCTGCTTTCCCTCTCTTGGAGGGCATCAAGCAGGTTCTCGACGGTGGAGATCAATACCGCTACCACGTCCGCACGGCTGACGGTGGTTTGCATGGATACCCGGCGGCTCAGTTGCTTGAGCGACAGCTCTCCATTGACCTGTGCCGTGGCGTATGCTTTCGCCGGCTCGTCTTTCTTCAAGGGGTTGGGCCGAAGGGCCACACTGTAATTTAATGCCATAGTTTTGATAATTAAAAATTGATAATTGATAATTGAAAATGGGATCGATCTGTTTTCGATTACGAATGTACGACTTCCGGTTTCCTCTGAAATGAATACCGCTGACAGTGGATGAATAAGGGAGATAAAAGAGGAGATATGCTGAAAAATAAACATCCGTATAGTTGTTCGTGTCGTATGTTTTAAGTATCTTTATACCAATAAGATAAATCTTAAAAATGCGAACGATATGCGAACAGGATATACACAAATCGACGAGTGGCCCGTGCGGCCCTATTCCAAGCGGGAGCTGGCCATGGCCTACGCCCCCGAGATCAGCCCCGTCTCGGCCCTGAACCGGCTGGCGGAATGGATGCGGTATAACGATCGTCTGACCCGGGAGCTTGGTGATACGGGCTACCGCTCGAGGCAACGGGTCTTCACCTCCCTGCAAGTGGAGCTGATCTTCCGTTACTTGGGTCGTCCTTGAGAGGAGACACCGCCACCCGTCGGTATAGGCGAGCGGCGATGCCGGTACTGGCATCAGACAACGCCAGTACTGGCGTAGGGCTGCGACGGTAGTGCTTACGGGCAATGACAGTAGTGGCATTTCCTTCATTCCTTCATTCCTTCGGGCGTCCCTCACGCACACACACGTGCGAGGAGAAAGCGTACTCGCCCCGTGCGGTCTTGATCAGTGTTCCCTTCTCCAGCATCCGTTTGAGGGAGGAGTCGAGTGTTTTCTCGGGTATGCCGTTCTTCGCAGCCTCCTCCACGGCCTGCCGACGGCAGAACATCATTGGGAGGGCATTGAATAAAGCCTGTTCAGGAGAGGTCTGGACAGGGATGGCCTCGGAGGTAGGCAGGAAGCCCAGCACGTAGCTCGAATGGCGGTAAAGAGGCTCTATGAGCGTGAGTACGGCTTGGAAATCCTCGTCGGTGACCCGCAGGTCCAGCTTGGGGACGATACCATCCTTGATATTCTCGATGGGGATCTCCGGGGCGGGGGAGAGACCGGGGGAATTGAAAATGGAAAATTGAGAATTGAAAATTTTTTGTTGGGGAGGGAGGAATTTCTCCAAGGCTCTCAACAGGGCTACTATACTCAGGATCCGGCAGGTATTGATGGCGATACGGGCCACGGCGCTTCGCATGGAACCTCCATAGGCGTAACCGGCGTGGGAGAATAACTGGGCGAACCGTTGGTTGAACAGCTCTTTCTGTTTCTCGGATAGCCTTAGCTGGATCGTTTGGACCGATCCGTTGATCAGGTCCAGTACCTGTTTCCATTGTGTTCCCCATGTGGCGAAGCGTAGGCCGTAATCCTCGCTTTCCGAATCGAATTGGTCCATCCACTCATCGATAGGTGGCATGAAATAGAATAACTGGCGAGAGAACAGGCCGTTCTCCGCCGAGGGGATCAGCGGCTTTACTTGCGCCGGGGTTCCACTTAGCAATACGCTGAGATAAGACTCATCGCATTCCCGGTACTCATGATTAGTACGCCGGTTGAAGGCCAGTCGCTCATGGTCGTGGCATTTACGCAAGGTATCGCTCCAATGGCCGTGATCCGCTCCGATGGCGGTACTCACGGTATCAGCCTCGGTCTCGCAGATCAGCCCCACGCCGTCGGCCTCTATGAGGTTCTCTAAGATACCGGTACCCGAGTTATCGCCGGCTATGAGGAACATCTTGAGGGGCGGTTGTTCCGGCTCGGGCGTCTCGGAGCGTTTCTTGCCGAGTGAGTCCCATCGGTTCTTTTCCTCCCGATAATTCTTTAGGCTGTCTTTGTAGCGGGCCATCATCTCCTCGTGAATAGGTTCAGCTAGGCGCCTGACCCATGTCAAGGCTCCTTTTCCGGAGGCGGGAGGCGCTACGATGAAGGTTTGTAGGCATGGATACATGTATTTTTGTCCGTATAACACCCGTACCCGCTTGTTCAAGGTGCCCCCGAGTACGGTGAATACTCCCAGCAGGAGTATGTCACGCTGGGCGATGGAGTTCCCGCAATCGATCATCTGCTTGATGAACGGGGGCCACGGATAATCCGGGAAAGCGGGTGGCAAGTCCTCACGTGCGTACGTATGTGCGTGTGTGGGTGTGAGAGGGGCTTGAAGGTTTGAAGGATTCTTGTTCTCCCTCGGGTATTGGCGGAAGGTGTCGGCCAGTTGCTTGTCCGTTTTTACGCCGGCAATCTCGGCCCAGTGGAAGACGGAGCCTAATCCGTTGCGCCCGTTGCCCGCTTTGAGGGCGTGGTCGTATAGCTTGTCCGCTTCGCCGGAGACGTATTTCTCGGACAGGCGGCAGATGCGATGAAAGAACGTCCTGCCCGCCTCCCCGCAATCGTTGGCGGTGGCGAAGGCGATCGGCATATACTCTTGATAAGTGGGAGCGATGTTCGCCCCTTGGTGTTCGATGGCGGCGACAAGCCGCTCTAAATCTGATAATGGGTTCATTTGATTTATAAGTTATAATTTATGATTTAAACTGTCAACAGTCACTTGTCAACTATCAACTCTCCCGCAGCTTAGCGGAGGGATCATGGCAGAGGAAACACGCCCGTGAGAGATCGGCGTTTGAGGCATCCGCATTCAATCCGTATTTCCATTTCAGGTATTCCCATGCCGATAGCCGTGCCTTATCAAAAGATTCCTCTATGGAAGCCTTGGGTGAGAGCCGGTAGGGGACGAGCAGTTTCACGCCTGTGGTGCTTGGGCTGACGAAAGCTAGGTCCGGTCTCAGTTTATTATCGGCGAACAAGGTGTCTCGCCAGTGGAGGGTTTCCTCCGGCGAGGGGAGATGGTCGATATCGATGACAAACTCTCCGGAAAGGAATAACAGGCGGTCTTCCTTGCGATAGGAGAAGACCCCGGCCGGTGTGACGTATGGCAGTAAGTTTTGCTTCAGTTTGCGGAACCGTTTCTCGTCGCTCAAAGCGTCCTGTACGCTGAGCGTTCGTTCTTTCAGCCACTCGTTGGAGGTGATATAGGTATGCAACTGTTTGACACTGGTCACGCCGCTCGGCACTTGATTGGAGATGGGGGCGTTGAAAAAGGACATGATACATTCTTTCATTAACTCGTTTGATTTAAAGTTTAGGCTGGTAAAGGAAAGGTAAAAGAGTGAGAAAAAACGGTCCGGTAAGTTATTTGCACCTATCGGTAAGTTATTTGCGCATAAAAGTAATTCGGTGACAGGAAAAAGAAGAAGATATGAGTGAAGAGAAAGCGAGCCCGTGTGTGCTGCACATCCATGGCGAGAACATACAGGTGCTGCCCAATGCCATGTTTGCCATTCAATATATTTGCTTGGACCCGGGAGAAAAGCCGGAGGTCGTTTCGGAAAAAGACGTGAGGCCGGATCCGGAGCCGTGTGATTTATTAGCCTCCTATATCCAAGACGAGGAGGTGCGTCACGATTTCGTGAAGCGAATCGCCCAATGCCCGGATGTGGCCACCCTCTGCCAAACGGTGCTGACCGACCTTTTCAACGAGGTCTTTTGCGACTGCGTGGAACCGGCCAAACTTATCAAGAGCAAGGAATTCATCAACGCCATCATCCCCTGCTCCCCTTCAAGCAAGGCAAGAGCTTGCGCAATATCCGGCGGGCGATCGTGAAGTATGTGCTGGGGGAGGGTAGGTGTTTTGGTTTATGAATGATTGCATAATTGGATATTTATTTGTTTCTTTGTCAATATTCTATTTTCTTATGAAGTCGAGACAAGAGATCCTAGCGTTATTAAGAGACTTCAAGGTTCGTAAAGGCAAAAAGTACGGAATCTTGAAAATGGGTATCTTTGGCTCTGTAGCTCGTGATCAACAGACGGAAAGCAGTGATGTGGACATTTATTACGAGGGTGAGGCACAAGGGCTTTTCTCTCTCCCCATTTGAAAAATGAATTGGAAGAATTGTTGGGAAGCCCGGTGGATATCATCCGTCTTAGAGACCGGATGAATCAGTTGCTTCGTAAACGAATCGAGAGGGAGGGAATCTATGTTTGATACGGAGTTGGCCTTGGATACCTTGTCGCAGATAAAGGATACTCTTTCAATGATAATGGCAAGAACTTCGCATATTCATAAGGTTGATGATTTTTATATGAATGAGTCTGGTATGATTCTATTGGATAGTGTTTGTATGAAACTTGTCGCTGTAGGTGAGGCAATCAAAAATCTAGACAAAATAACGAATAAGGAATTACTTCTTAAATATCCGGCTGTAAACTGGAAGGATATTAAAGGGATGAGAGATATCATTGTCCATCATTATTTTGATATTGACGCAAGCGTGATACTTTATAGTCTTCAAAAGGAGGTTCCGGATTTGTACTCCACTATTTGTGTTATGCTGAGGGATTTGTCTCGGTGACTTATCACGATAAATATAGTTTAAACTCATTTTAAATCAAGACACTCGTTTTTTGCCCTACTGGTTTACCGGCGGGATGGGAGTGGTTTGTGTACTTGTCTTTATTCCTAGTAAATCAGAGAATAATAAGCGGATAGCGAAGAATACGCTGTTCCTCTACGTGCGTATGCTCTTTATCATGGAGAGCAATTTTTTGTATTAAACACAATTCTTTGTAGCAATGGTAACAGACTCACGAACTTCGAAAAGTATAAAAAATAGTTTGGTAGCCTTGGCTTTTTATTTTATTAATCTGGTTTTTCAATTTTTCTCCCGTAAGGTATTCTTGGATTATCTTGGGGCAGAGATCTTGGGACTGAATACTACGGCTACCAATTTGCTTCAGTTCTTGAACCTTGCGGAATTAGGAATAGGATCAGCCATTGCTTGTACATTATATAAGCCTTTATTAGAGAAGGATACGGTTGCTATCAATGAGATTGTTTCCTTGCAAGGCTGGTTGTATCGGCGTATCGCATGGATCGTGATAGTGGGAAGTCTCGTGTTGATGGCGTTTTTCCCTTGGATCTTCGCTAAGATGCCGTTACCCTTATGGTATGCGTATGCTTCTTTCGGAGTGCTGCTAGTTAGTGCATTGCTGAGTTATTTTGTTAATTATAAGCAGATCGTTTTATCCGCTGACCAGAAAGAGTATAAGATCCAGTATAGCTATAAGGCCTCGATGTTGATTAAAACCCTTTGTCAGATATTGGCGATTCGATATTTGAGAGACGGTTATGTATGGTGGTTGGTATTGGAGATTGTGTTTGCGATCGTAGCTTCGTTGGTGTTAAATAGAATGGTCCGGCAGACTTATCCATTTCTAGAAACTAAATTAGGACGAGGTCGGGAATTATCGAGAAAGTATCCAGCTATTATTAAGAAAGTTAAGCAATTGTTTTTTCATAAGATCGGTAGCTTTGCTTTGACACAAACTAGCCCGATCATTATTTACGCCTACACTACACTAACTGTAGTGGCGTTATATGGCAATTACATGTTGGTTATCCTTGGGATTCAAACTTTGATGACTGCCATTTTTAATAGCATGAACGCAGGAATTGGGAATTTAGTGGCAGAGGGAAATCGTAAACAGATTATGTCGGTGTTTGAGGAATTATTCTCTGTTCGTTTTCTATTCACTTGTATAATGTGTTTTGGAGTGTTTATGTTGACTCCTTTATTTATAATACTTTGGGTGGGTAATGAATATGTGATGGATACCATGACATTGCTATTGATGACTGTTACTTTGTTTATTCAATTAAACCGTACGACCGTGGATGCTTATATCAATGCTTATGGTTTGTTTGGTGATATTTTTGCTCCAGTTACGGAGGCTTCTATCAATATCTGTTTGTCTGTGTTATTAGGATATTTTTGGGGGTTAAATGGTGTATTGTTGGGTGTGTTGATAAGTTTATTTCTTGTTGTTTTTTGTTGAAACCTTATTATTTGTTTCGAAAAAGCTTTGAAACAACGATTGAAATTGTATATAATTATGTACGTTAAGCATTTAAGTGTTGCAATTGTTAGTATAATACTTATTTATTCTGTATTGAAATTTGTCCCAATGCACTCATTTGAAAGTGCTTTATCTTCTTTTGTATATGGAGTGTTTATTACGATTTTGTATACACTCATTCTTTTATCTATGTTTTATTTTTTTAGGACTTGGTTTGAATCGCTTTATTCGAAGAATTCAAAGTATGATGAATGGGAGAAAATAGTATAGTGATATATAGGTTGTATGATACATTAAAAAGTTAGCTAAGATAGGCTGTATGGTTTATAATATTCAAAGTAAAAAATGTTTAATAAATATAACAAATGACACCTGTAATTTCTATTATTGTTGCTGTTTACAAAGCGGAATCCTGCTTGCGGCGGTGTAGACAGCCTGCTAGCACAGACTTTTCAAGACTATGAAATATTGCTGGTAGATGATGGGAGTCCCGATCGTTCCGGAGAAATTTGCGACGAGTATGCCCGGAAGGACAATCGTGTCCGTGTATTCCATAAAGAGAATGGTGGAGTAGCGTCCGCTCGACAGTGTGGAATGAACAATGCAAGAGGCGAGTACGTGATACACGCTGACCCAGATGACTGGGTGGAACCGAATATGCTGGAGGAACTATACGGAAAGGCAAAAGAAGAAAATGCAGATATGATAATTTGTGATGTATGGCGGGATACTTCCAAGAAATCTACTTACGTGAAGCAACGGTTATTTATATTAGAGCATTGTGTGATGCTAAAAGATGTGTTCCAGCAGCTGCATGAGCAGCTGCTGTAAACAAGCTCGTTTAACGAGCTTGTTACAGCAAATATGATGTGAATTTTCCGGAAGGGTTGTCATATGGAGAAGATACTTATGTCAGTGTATGCCTGTTGGCACATCCTATAAAGATGGCATATGTACCAAAAAGCATTTTATCATTATGTCCAAAATGTAAATTACAGCTCGTTAACACGTCGTCCTGTGAAAATTTTGGTAGAGCAATGTGAAAAACTCTGCGATTTACTTCGTTGCAAATTATCAGAGAATCAATTTAAAGAAATTTATCCTGCTTTACGATATAGGCAAGCATGTGTTATCCTAACATCTGCAGGAGAAAACCCATATATCGTAACATTTAAAAAAGATTTTGAAGGTGTGAGAAAAGCTATTCTTCATCAAAACTTCTCTTTTAAGAGGAAGACTCTTTTTTGGATAGCATTCTATATATCACCTTATATTGCACGTTTTTTTTTATACTTTTTGTCGTTAACTATTGTTGAATCTTATCATAAACAGTTAGCAATTTTATTAGTTTTATGTCTGATGTCTCAAGAATAGATACATATGGTGCAAAGCTGGTTTTACTGCCATATATGTTGGCAATAATTGGCAGTTGTTTGTATACCATTATATTGGGAGTGTATAACGGGGATTTCATACAACGTGATGTGTTATTTCCGTTACCTGCTTTGTTGGTTATAGCTGTATTGACTATCATTCCTTATATAGGTATATATGGATTGTATAAACGGTATAGGTCTAAAGAGACAGAAAATGTACCCGATAAGTTCAAGGTTGCGATAATTCGCAATATTACATGGCTTTTATTGTTGGTTCATATAGGTCTACTCTTTACTGGATATGGCCAAATGGGAACTTCGATAGAAATAGACGGCGGATTTTTTTCTTATATCCGTTCGGCTTTCTTCAAGTTGATGGTACGTCCATGGGTTATTGCTTATTTGCTGATTTCCAATAGCCGTAAAAATCTTGCTGTAACTGTTCTTTTGTTTTTTCTATTCACACGATTCTTGCTCATTCTTTAGGAGGGTTCTTTATTCTATTACTCATCTTATTGTGTAGGCAAGGCAAGAAGGTGAAATCTTTTGTGAAGCGAAATTTCTTGTTTGTATTAGCGATACTCTATTTGGTTCCGATTGTTGTCTCTTCCGCTTATAATGTTCGTGCACAATTAAGGGGACAAGGAGGGATGAGTGAAACTTCAAACATGGATATAATGGTTGGGAAATTATGTGGACGAATAAGTAGTTTTTCCAACAGTGCCTATATTTTACAGAACTCGTCACAAAATGTTTATGATTTGGAATTAATCCCCGATTTTTTTTACTTTTATGATACATTACATTATTGGGGATACAGACCTGAGTTTAAGAGTACTGGATTCTATGTGGAAGAGCAAATAAAGCATTCAAAATTAGAAAACAGTTCAACTATGCCTGGTGTCATAGGGGTTTTAATAATGTCATATGTTAAATCTCCTTACATATTTCTTTTTTTTTTAACCTGTTTCTGATGACTTTTCTTCTTATTATAATATTTAATCTAACAAAGAGGATAGGATTTCCAAATGCTTCTGGAATTGCTTATATTTTAACAATAGAGTTTGCTACAAGTGGAGATATTTCAGCTCTTTCTAATACTATATATACCCTGCTGATAATATGGTTTACATTGTCTATATCAAACATAATAATATGGAAATGAAAAAGAAAAAGAAAGTACTTGTGTTATATCCATCGGGGAATTATCTATATCCTACGACAGGAGGAGAGTTATATGATTCTTATCTTTTTAAAAGAATACTTTTTTTCAGGACAGATAGATATGTCCTTTTTTACAAAGGATCATACTAGACGCATTAATAAGTGGTTGTTGCCTGCATACATACTCTGGTCGTGTAGGAGAATCGGTTCATACGATGCTGTATTCTTAAATAGCAGTTGGTTTGCTCAATCTATTTGGTTGCTTTATTTTTTCAGAATATTTTATCCTAAGTTGAAAGTCTACGTTATTCATCATCATTTTCGGTATCAGGAAATGTCTGGAATAAAAAGACTATTACAATACATGTTGGAATGGCTGGGGCTGGGGGTGTCTTTCGCTATTATAACTCCCAATCCATATACGCATTCCTTGATAAAGCAGATGAGACCAGATAGTCGTACTGTTTTTCTCGAAAAGGCATTCAAGAAAGATGTTCCAACATGTTCTTGCTATGTGTTAAAACGGTTATTATTTGTTGGTACTGTATATCAACGGAAAGGACTTTTTATATCTACTGGAGGCAATAGGACAGATGTCTGAAAAGGAAAGATCTGGGATTCATTTGGATATTGTGGGAGATCTTTCTTACAAAAAATACTATAAACGTCTGTTGTCTTTGGTTCACTTATATGGGTTGGAGGATGTTGTAACTTTTGTAGGACGTATATCAGATGAAGAATTGAAGTCATATTATTCTCGAGCATATTGTTTTGTATTTCCGTCTTTGTTGGAAGGTTATGGTATGGTGTTAATTGAAGCAATGTCTTACGGACTGCCAGTGATAGCGTTTGACAATTCAGCTATACCTTTTACAGTAAAAATGATAGAAATGGCATATTAGTGAGGGATAAAAATATATTGGATCTTAAAAAATCCATTTTAAAACTATGTGTAGATACAGATTACCATCGGAAATTGTGTGATGGTGCTCTAGATACTTATCGCAATGCTCGCTCTCTTTCTGATTTGGATGTAGATATAGAAAATTTTGTAATAAAGGAACTAATAAACTAAATCAATATGGAAGTGATTCCGGAGTGTGAATATTTATTACTTATTATAGTTTACTTGGTGATAAACTCTCAATAAAGGGCTCATAGTTAAAAGTAATACATTCGTTACTTACAAAAAATAAAAATTATGTATAGCATCGAATATTTAGAACGATTTTTTTTAGTATCAATCAGAGGTATCACCAAGTAGTGACTCTCTTAAGTCCTTTTGTGAAAAGAATAAAGTGCCCTGTAATATCTTTTTTTTAAAAGTGGTATAAGGTTATTCGTGAAAGAATAGCCGAGGTAAAGGTTGACGCTAGGAGGATCCATCTTTCAGTAATTCTCCTCGTTCTTTCATTACTATAGATGAATATTTAATATCTAATAAATAAGTTGTAATGAATTCTATTAATATTATTAATATTCTAGGAGTTTATCCTCCGCCTTTAGGAGGTGTGTCTATTCATGTTAAGCGATTAATACATGGCTTAAATAAATATAGATTAATCTTTCTAATAAATTATGGATCTAAAGTGAAAGGTTTTGAATATATAGAAAATATACATTCATTGCCATTTTATATTTTTTTCTTTATTGTGGAAGAGAAGAAGGATTATACATGTTCATTCAAATTCATATGTAATATTTTTACTCCTTTTGCTATTTGGAATTCGTCATAAGATTGGTGTGACATTACATAATCAAAGAATAGCGAGGATGAAGTCTTCGTTTAAACAATTTGTGTTTACATCGTTTTTTCATAGAGCGGATTTTATTATTTTGAATAGTAAAAAGTATTCAGATATTCTTGTTCAAAAGTATAGATTGTCAGAAAATCGATTGCATGTGATTCCTGCTTTTATTCCTCCGATGAAGTCTGAGTCTTGTGGATTGCCAAAGGGGGTGTTAGAATTTAGAAAAAAATGTAATTATCTGATTTCTGCAAATGCTTTTCGTTTGGTTGTTGAAGATGGTTTGGATTTATATGGATTAGATCTTTTGATAGACTTGATTTATGATTTAAGAAAAGATGGTATTAATGCAGGTTTGTTATTCTGTTTGCCAGAAATAGGTAATAAAAAATATTATGAGGAGCTTCAGAAAAGAATTGAGAATTATCATTTAAAAGAGTATGTGAAGATAGTTTCTGGTGTAATACAAAACGCATTTGAATATTGGAAGATTTCAGATGTTTTTATTCGTCCTACTACTACTGATATCGAGGGATATCTGTAAAAGAGGCTTTGTGGGTAAATACTCCTGCTATAGCAAGTGATGTATGTGAGAGACCTGCGGGAACATTACTTTTTGAAAACAGAAACTATTTAGATTTAAAGGATAAAGTGTTGAAAATCTATAAGAAGGATAAATATGAGACTATAGATTTTAGAGAAAATGTACCTGATGTTGTAAATGAAATATTGAAAATATATAATTCTTTATGAAACAAATAATTCAAGACCTCAAATCCGGATCAACCATCTTGGAAGAAGTTCCTGTTCCTCAAGTAAAATCCGGCTATGTTTTAATCCAAACGACTCGTACGCTAGTATCTTTAGGAACGGAGCGTATGCTCGTGGAGTTCGGAAAGGCGAACCTGATTGATAAGGCACGGCAACAACCGGATAAGGTGAAGCAAGTTTTGGACAAGATAAAGACGGATGGTTTACAACCGACACTGGAGGCCGTGTTCAATAAGCTAGGGCAGCCTTTGCCTTTGGGATATTGCAATGTCGGACGTGTAGTAGCAGTCGGGAAAGGTGTTGCGGAATTCAAGGTGGGCGATCGGGTGGCCTCGAACGGGAACCATGCGGAGTTTGTTTGTGCCGAAGAATCTGGTGGCGAAGGTGCCGGATGATATAACGGATGAGGAAGCGGCCTTTACGGTGATTGGCTCGATTGGTTTGCAGGGAATCCGCTTGCTGAATCCTCAGTTGGGAGAGACGGTTGTGGTGGTCGGTCTGGGATTGATCGGTCTGGTGGCGGCGCAGTTGTTGAGAGCGAACGGCTGTAAGGTTATCGGGGTGGATTTTGACCAGCAGAAGGTGGATATGGCCGCCTCGAAGGGAATCGTGGCTGTTAATCCGGGCAGAGGTACGGATCCGGTAAGGTTCGTGGAGGATTATACGGGTGGGTATCGGTGCGGATGGTGTCTTGATCACGGCCTCCACGCAAAGCCATGAGGTGATCCATCAAGCGAGTGAGATGTCCCGTAAGCGGGGACGGATCGTGTTGGTGGGTGTTGTCGGATTGAATATGCGAAGGGATGACTTCTATAAGAAGGAGTTGAGTTTTCAGGTATCTTGCTCGTATGGGGCCGGACGTTATGACGAGGAATATGAGAACAAGGGGCACGATTATCCGTTGGCTTATGTCCGCTGGACGGAAAAGCGTAATTTTGAGACGATACTCCACGCGATCTCTTCCGGATCGTTGGATGTCAAGTCGTTGATAACGGAAGAGGTGGACTTGGCCGATTATGAGGAGATTTACGGCGATATGCGTAAGAAAGGATCGATCGCTTCCATATTACGTTTTCCCGCTGATTCGAAGATGGAGTCAGTTGTCTCTATCGGCAGTAATGCCTTTGTGAGTGGAAATGGCAAGATCGGGATTATTGGGGCGGGTAATTATACCTCCGCCATGATCATACCTTGCTTGGCTAAGGCCCATGCTAGAATCAAGTATATAGCGAGCGCCCAAGGATTGTCCGCCAAGATATTGGCGAGGAAGGCGGGGGCGGAGAACGCCACGTCGGACTATCAAAATATATTGAAAGATCCGGAGGTGGATTTGGTGATGGTCACGACACGCCATAACCTGCATGCCCGGATGGTGATAGAGGCTTTACGGAATGGGAAAAGCGTATTCGTGGAGAAACCGTTATGCTTGAATGAGACGGAATTGGATGATATCATACGGGCTTATCAAGGGGCTCCTGAGGGCACGACCTTGACGGTTGGTTTTAACCGGCGTTTCTCTCCGTTCGCCGAGAAGATGAGGCGATTGCTAGGTGATGGACCAAAGAATATAGTGGCAACGATGAACGCCGGCTTTATTCCGCCGGAGGTATGGGTACATGATCTTGAGATTGGTGGGGGACGTATCATTGGAGAGGCTTGCCATTTTATCGATCTATGTTCCTTCTTGGCGGGCTCGGAGGTCGTGGCGGTCTGCATGAATGCGTTAGGCGAAAATCCGGAGGAGAATACGGATAATGCCAGCATATTGCTTCGTTACGCGAATGGGACGAACGCCGTGATCAATTACTTCGCAAATGGTTCAAAGTCGTACGCGAAGGAACGTGTGGAGGTTTTCTCTCAGGAGAGGGTCTTGGTCTTGGATAACTGGCGTAAATTGACCGGGTATGGTTTTAAGGGTTTCTCATCGATGAAGGCCGGTATGGATAAAGGGCAAAAACGTCAATTTACGTTGTTGAATGAACGTATCCGGGAGGGCGGTGAGCCATTGATTCCATTTGAGAGTATATTGAATACGACGAAAGCTACTTTCGCTTGCATTACGAGCTTGAAAGAGAGATGTTGGGTGAATCTCTAAAATTATATATTTCTACTCTTCGTAACTTGAGATCTCGCCAAGTTCGTTATCAAGTCTGGTATAGGCTACGGGCATATATTAGGAAATACAGGAGCTTTCGGTATGTATTGTCATTACCGAGAGTGGGACATCCTTTGTCTTTTAAACTTTTCATCTCGAAATATACGGACTTGGATAGTGTTACGGGGCATTTCTCTTTCTTGGGTACGGAATCCGCTTTTCTAGGATGGAACGATGAGAGCTTTGGTAAGTTATGGTCCTATAATCTAAATTATATGGACTACCTTCATCAAGAAACTATATCTTTCGAACAGGCCGTTTGCTGGATCGATAAGTTTGTCGATGAAATAGAGGGGAATAGGAATGGTCTGGAACCTTATCCGATCGCTTTACGAGGCATCAATTGGATCAAGTTCCTGTCGAAATATCATCCTTATATTCTGGCTGAGAATAAACGAAAATGGGATTCCTCCTTGTATGCCCAATATCAGATTTTACTGGATAATCTGGAATATCATCTTTTAGGGAATCACTTATTGGAAGACGCTTTCTCCTTGTTATGGGCCGGGCTTTATTTTAAGGATGAGCCGATCTATCAAAAGGCGAAAGGCTTATTGTTGCGGGAACTGGAAGAGCAACTCCTTCCGGATGGCGCTCATTACGAGCAATCACCGATGTATCATTGTATATTATTGGATCGATTGCTGGATTGCTATAATGTCTCTGTAAATAATTTGCGGTTTATAGGGCAGGAAGGTTTGAATGAACGCTTACGAGAAAAAGCCGGTGGTATGTTGGGACATTTAGCCTCTGTCGTTTATAAAGATAATACGATACCTCTCCTGAATGATTCCGCTGAGGGAATCGCGCCTTCTCCGACTCAATTGTTTGCATACGCTAAGCGATTGGATATGGACTGGGAAAAGCTTCCGATGGGAGCGTGTGGCTATCGAAAATTGATGGCGGGCCATTGGGAGGCTATCGTGGATGTTGGAGACATAAGGGCCTCTTACCAACCCGGCCATTCGCATGCGGATACGTTCAATTATGAGTTGCGGATAGGGGGTAAGCCTTTCGTTATAGATACCGGAATTTCTACGTATGATAAGACAGCCCGTAGGCAATACGAGCGTGGCACGGCGGCCCATAATACGGTGATGATAGGGGATAAGAACTCTAGCGAGGTATGGGGAGGCTTTCGTGTGGGGAGGCGGGCAAGGGTGACGCTTCTTAAAGATTCTCCGAATGAGGTAGAGGCTTGGCATGATGGTTTTGGCTCATTGGGTAGGCATCTGCGAAAATTTACGATCGATAAGGATCGTTTTAGGATAGAGGATTCTGTCTCAACAGCCGTGAAAGCCGTAAGCTTGATCCATCTGGCTCCGGATGTGGAGATCATGTCTTGTTCACGGACTGAGATCGTGACGAGTATCGCGGCGATAAGAGTGGCCGGCGCATCCTCTGTCGAGATTGTAGATGACCAAGTGTCATTTACGTATAACCGTTTTCACCTATCTAAGACAATTCGTATTCATTTTGTGAAGAGACTTTCTTATACAATCGGTTGATCGTTATTGGACCATTCTTGATCTGCCTAATATCTTACTTAAAAAAATAACACATATTTCTTATGAAAGCATGTTTCATGGGGTTGGGCTATATTGGCCTGCCCACGGCTATTATTGCCGCAAAGCACGGGGTGGAGATCGCCGGCGTGGATATTAACGCTCAAGTGGTGGAGGTTACCAACCAGGGGAAATTGCATATCATCGAGCCGGGTATGGAGGAGATGTTGCGGGAGGTACTGGCCTCCGGACATTTCAAGGCGTACACCGAGCCTCAGGTGAGCGACGCTTATTTTATGGTGGTACCCACTCCTTTCAAGGGGGATCATGAGCCGGACGTATCGTTCGTGGAGTCGGCTACCCGTATGGTGCTTCCTTTGTTGAAGGAGGGGGATTTGTACGTGATCGAGTCTACATCGCCGGTGGGGACGACCGAACGGATGGCTAGGTTGATTTTCTCGGAGCGGCCGGAACTGGAGGGCAAGATCTATATCGCTTATTGCCCGGAGCGGGTGCTTCCGGGTAACGTGATCCATGAGTTGGTGCATAACGACCGGGTCATCGGCGGCATGGATGAGGCCTCTACCCGTAAGGCGATGGAGTTCTACGGCCAGTTCGTGAAGGGTACGCTTCACCCAACGAATAGCAAGACGGCCGAGATGTGTAAATTGACCGAGAACTCAAGCCGGGACGTACAGATCGCTTTCGCCAATGAGCTGTCGTTTATTTGTGATAAGGCCGGGATCAATGTGTGGGAGCTGATCGATTTGGCGAACAAGCATCCCCGTGTGAATATCTTACGGCCGGGTTGCGGAGTTGGCGGTCATTGCATAGCGGTGGACCCTTATTTCATCACGGCGGAGTTTCCGATGGAGAGCCGTATGATCTCGACGGCCCGTGAGACGAATAATTACAAGGCTTTCTGGTGCGCTGAGAAAGTGAGGAACGCCATGCTGCGGTTTGAGTTGAAGCATGGGCGTAAGCCGGCGGTGGCAATGATGGGCTTGGCTTTCAAGCCTGATATCGATGACTTACGTGAATCGCCGGCCAAGGGAATAACGACGAAGGTGTTGCAATCGTGCAACAACGCTGATATCATGGTGGTGGAGCCGAACGTTTCGGAGCATAAGTTGTTTAAGCTGACCCCTTATAAGGAGGCATACGAGAAGGCCGATATCGTGGTTTTCTTGGTGAATCATAGGGAGTTTGCGGGGTTGAATTATCGGGATGACGTGGAGGTGCTGGACTTTTGCGGGACATTCAAGAAATAATCGTTCGTTAAATAGAAGAATACGCAGTAATGAGAAAAATAATGTTAGTATTCGGGACCCGTCCCGAGGCGATCAAGATGGCTCCGCTGGTGAAGGAGTTCCAAAAACATCCGGAGTCGTTCGAGACCATCGTGTGCGTTACCGGACAGCATCGGGAAATGTTGGATCAAGTGTTAAAATTGTTCGAGATCACGCCGGATTATGATTTGAATATCATGAGGCAGGGTCAGGACTTATATGACGTGACCGCCCGTGTCCTTGTGGGTATGCGTGACGTGTTGCGTGAGGCGACACCCGATGTCGTGCTGGTGCATGGGGATACCACCACGAGCACGGCGGCCGCCTTGGCCGCTTTCTACCAACAGATACCTGTAGGTCATATAGAGGCCGGCCTTCGTACCCACAACATCTATAGCCCATGGCCGGAGGAGATGAACCGTCAGGTCACGGGGCGTATCGCCACGTATAATTTCGCACCCACGCGGTTGAGCAAGCAGAACTTGATGCGAGAGGACGTGAATCCGGACTCAATCTTGGTTACCGGCAATACGGTGATAGACGCCTTACGGCAAGTGGTGACTAAGATAAAGACGGACGCTGAGCTGGACAAGGAGTTGGAAGGCGTGCTTTTACGTTCGGGGTATGACGTGAACCGTCTGGTTGAGGGTAAGAGATTGGTGTTGATCACGGGTCATCGCCGGGAGAACTTCGGTGATGGATTCATCCATATGTGTACCGCTATCAAGGACTTGACCCGGAAGTATCCGGAGGTGGATTTTGTCTATCCTATGCACTTGAATCCTAATGTGCGCAAGCCGATTCACGAGGTATTCGGCGAGGATCTTTCTCATTTGGAGAATATGTTCTTCATTGAGCCATTGGAATATCTGTCGTTTGTCTATCTGATGGAGAAATCAACGATAGTGCTGACCGATAGCGGCGGTATCCAAGAGGAGGCCCCCGGATTGGGCAAGCCCGTGTTGGTGATGCGTGATACGACCGAGCGTCCGGAGGCTCTCGCGGCAGGTACGGTGAAACTGGTCGGAACGGACTATGATAAGATCGTGAGCGAGGTCTCGGCGTTGCTTGATGATACTGTTTATTACGATGCGATGAGCAAGGCGGTTAATCCCTATGGTGATGGATTGGCTTGTGGAAGGATCGTGGAATTTTTGAACCGGAAGGAATGAGGGTCTTGATCGTTTCTCCCTCTTATCTTCCGGAGATCGGTGCGGCATCCTCACGCATTACGAACATGGCGGAGGGACTGTCCGGCTTAGGGATAAAGGTGGATGTGTTGACTTGCTTACCCAATTATCCCAAGGGACGTATCTTTGATGGATATAGGGGGGCTTTTTCCAAGACAGAGGATGTAAACGGGATAACGGTCTTCAGGTACTGGACGTATGCCTCGATCTCGAAGAAACCGTTGGTCCGTCTTGCCAGTATGTGCGCTTTCGCCACGACCCTTTGGTGTTTCGCTCTCAAGCGTAAGCGTATAAAATCTTATGATAAGGTGATCATCCAGACCCCTCCTGTTTTGGCGGCGGCCTCGGCCATGTTGCTTTTTCGTTGCTGCTACCGGAAAAAGGTGGTACTGAACGTCTCAGACCTTTGGCCATTGTCGGCCGTGGAGCTGGGGGCCATGAAAGAGGGGGGCGTTTATCATGGGGTGATGGGGCGTATCGAGCGGTTCCTTTATCGTAAGGCCACGGCCTGTCAAGGGCAGAGTAAGGAGATCGTGGATTATATAAAACGGTATGAGCCGGGCAAGGCCTCGTTCTTGTATCGGAATTTGCAGCATCGTTTTGTTTTACCGAATCAAACCCCTTCTTCTCGAAAGCCTTTCAGGATCGTCTATGCCGGTTTGCTGGGCGTGGCGCAGAATATATTGGAGTTGATAGAGTGTGTCGATTTTAAAGGGATGGGAGCGGAGCTTCATTTATTTGGAGGGGGCAATCAAGCCTTGGAGATAGAGGATTATGTGAGGACACATGATAAAGGGGTCTTTTATCATGGCTCTTTGCCCAAGGAACGGATGCGTGAGGAGCTTACACGTTACCATGCCTCCATTATCCCCTTGACGGTTCGTATAAGGGGGCGGTACCTTCTAAATTATTTGATTTGCTGCCGTTAGGCGTTCCTATCTTGTTTTGTGGAGGCGGCGAGGGCGAGGAGATTGTAAAGGAGAATCAGTTGGGCCTTGTCTCGGCCCCCGGAGATTATGAGCGACTTTCTAAAAATGTACAAGCCATGAGCCACTTGCCGGATGAGGAGTATCGACAGCTAAAAGCGAACTGCTTAAGATTATCCCAGACGACTTTCTGTTTTGAAAGGCAACTGGAGGTGTACAAACGTTTTTTATCGGCTTTCTAATTTCAGGATGAAATCCCTTAAACATTTTGCAGGGATGCCCTGTTATAGATATAGTAGTGTGTTTTTCATGGTATTAGATTTTTAGATTAGTAATTAGGTTGTTCATTCAGTTCGGGAGAATAGGATGTTGGTTTCTAAATATGAGAGCCGGAAAGGTGAGAATGATTTCTCTCGTTTCCGGCTATTCTTTTTTATTTAAAACTCGTCATTGGCGTAAAGACTCAATAGGTTTTTCAGCTCATAATCGAATATCTCGTCATCCTTGAAGAAGCGTTTCAATTCGATCTCGGCTGTCTCCGGTGAGTCTGATGCGTGTACGATATTCTCTTGTACGCTCATACTATAATCTCCCCGTATCGTACCGGGAGCGGCGTTTCTACCATTGGTAGTGCCGGCCAAGGTTCTTACTACATGTATGGCATCTACCCCTTCCCAGCAACATACAATTACCGGGCATACACTCATTGCGTCCTTGATACGTTGGAAGAAAGGCTTTTCTTTCAGGTGGGCGTAGTGCTCACTCAAGATCTCGTCAGTTAGCCAAACCATCTTCATGCCGGCCAGACGGAGTCCCTTCTTTTCGAAACGGGTTACGATTTCACCGATCAGCCCTCGCTGAACGGTACAAGGCTTTAAAATAACCAATGTTTTTTCCATAAGATTTATATTAAAAGATTAAACAAATGTTTGATGTCTTGAATACATGTTAACCTTGCGGCGTTTTATGAATGATAGAGGAATAAAGGATGAAATGTTTTTTAGGATATTTCAAGTATATTTCTATCTTATTCCTCCGCAAGTTAATGGGAATAAACAAATAAACGAGCGATAAGTCTGCTAAACTAAACTAATTTAACATACGTTAATTATTGCTTGAGTTGTTAATCCTTCTGTATTCTTTTCCATTTCCGTGGAATTTCCGGATGAGTCTTGAGAAATTCCCTCAAGGTTTGCCGGTTTACTCCCAGTTTCTTGCTGATATATACTTTAGTCTTATGTTCTTTAATATACTGCAAGATCATCTCTTCCTTACCTTTTAGCTTACAGGCTTCCGGTCGCTCTCCTTTTGGACGGCCCAGTTTGGCACCTTGCACTTTTTTCCGAGCCAACGCTTCTTTCGTTCGTTGCGAAATCAGGTTGCGTTCAATTTCGGCGCTTAGGCTAAATGCGAATGCCAAGATTTTACTGTTAATGTTATTTCCGAGTTCGTAACCTTCCTTTACCGTAAATACAATGATGTCTCTTTCCATACATTGATGAAGGAAGCTCATAACTTGCATAAGATTACGTCCGAGACGTGACAGTTCCGTCGTGATCAGGATGTCGCCTTTACGTATTTGCTTTAATAATTTACCAAGTTGGCGATCGGCGATTACTTTTGTCCCGCTGATCGTCTCATCTACCCACCTGTCGATTCTCATGTTCCTCGATTTTGTGAATTTCTCAATCTCGAATCGCTGGTTTTCAGTAGTTTGTTTGTCTGTACTGACTCTTACATAACCGTATACCATATGTCCTATATTTAATTAAACAACAACCAAGATACTGGAAACGGATTGATTGATAGTGTGTTTTAGTAAAAACAAACTTTTTTATGGGTGTGTTAAAGAAGTTGAGTGGGTTTGAACTCCATACAAATTGTAATAAAAAGGGTTAATGGATATCCGTATAGAAAATTTAAGTTACTTTTGCTTTCGAAAAATAAGAAGGAGTCTTAGAATGATCATGGGTATGAAAAAGTTATTGTCTTTACCTCCAAATTTGGTTGATTGTTTCCATGCGATAGAGCATGTAAGTACGGAGGAATGGTTTTGCACCTCGGATCCGGTAGGTGCCCGCTTGGGATCCGGGGGAGGAACGACTTGGTTGTTGGAGGCCTCCCGGCGAAAAGAGGCCCCTGATGTATCCGTGGAGGAGTGGTTGGGACAGGAGAAGCGTATCTTGTTGCATGCCGGAGGGCAAAGCCGCCGTTTGCCCGGATATGCGCCATCCGGGAAAATATTGACTCCGATCCCTGTGTTTCGCTGGGCAAGAGGGCAGAGGTTATCCCAGAACTTATTGTCTTTGCAATTACCTCTTTATGAACGGATCATGAAAAAGGCGCCGGAATCGCTTCATACCTTGATCGCTAGCGGTGACGTATATATCCGTGCTAACCAGCCTTTGCAGGAGATTCCTGAGGTAGATGTGGTTTGTTACGGTTTATGGGTCGAGCCTTCGTTGGCCAAGAATCACGGGGTTTTTGTATCGAGCCGTAAGTCTCCGGACACTCTGGACTTCATGCTACAGAAGCCTTCGTTGGAAACTTTGGGGGAATTGGCGGGTAGTCATTTATTCTTGATGGATATCGGTATCTGGCTGCTAAGCGACAAGGCGGTGCGGTTATTAATGAAACATTCCTATACCGAAGATGGCAAGGCGATGAAGGCGTATGATTTATATGCTGAGTTCGGGTTGGCCTTGGGGAAGAATCCACGTATCACGGACTCGGAGTTAAATCAGCTTTCAGTAGCGATTCTGCCGCTTCCGGGTGGAGAGTTCTATCATTATGGAACTAGCCGTGAGTTGATTTCCTCTACATTGGCGGTACAGAACTTAGTTAGGGATCAACGTGCGATCATGCAGCGTAAGGTGAAACCACATCCCGCCATGTTTGTGCAGAATGCGGTGTTACACCAGAAATTGACCGCTGAGAATTCGGAATTATGGATAGAGAATAGTTATATCGGTGAGAATTGGACGTTACGTGGCCAGCAAATTATAACGGGTGTTCCGGAGAATAATTGGAACTTATCCCTGCCGGAAGGTATCTGTGTAGATGTTGTCCCGGTAGGGGAAACCAATTGGGCGGCAAGGCCCTATGGTTTTAATGACTTGTTTAAAGGGGCCTTGTCTGATGTGTCTACCTTGTTTATGGGGAAACCTATCTTGACTTGGGCGATGGAGCGAGGTATCACCTTGGGAGGGAATGAGGATATACAAAACGCACCTTTGTTCCCTGTTTGCCAAACCGTGGATGAGCTGGGAAAAGTGCTGCGCTGGATGATTACGGAGCTGGATAGGGAAGAGGGAAAGCATATTTGGCTTTCCGCCCGAAAATTATCGGCGAATGATTTGTCCGATCAAGCGAATTTACGCCGTTTAGTAGCTCAGCGAGAAGTTTTCCGTAAAAAGACTGGTCATTATTGGCCGCTAATCATGAGAAAAGTGTATTCTATCAATTGGATCTTTCGGATGCAGCGGAAAGCTTCGCCAAAGACAAGATTGTCTTACCGAAAGCCCTTCCCGAGGATAATCCGTTGATGAAAAGGATACATAATCATATGTTCCGTTCTCAGGTGATGAAGATCTCGGGGTAGCGTATAAGGAGGAGGAGCAAAAGGCTTTCGCTTTGTTGCGGGAGGGGCTGGTCGGTTCCGTCCTCGGAAGTAAGCAGCAGCCGTGTTTGAATGTCTATCGGGACCAGATCGTATGGGGACGTAGTCCGGTACGTATTGATTTGGCAGGTGGGTGGACAGATACGCCGCCCTATTGCTTATATGCGGGTGGAAACGTGGTGAACGTGGCGATCGAGTTAAACGGGCAACCACCACTACAAGTCTATATCAAGCCTTCCGATACCCATAAGATTATCCTTCGCTCGATCGATCTGGGAGCGATGGAGGTTATCTCTTCATGGGATGAGCTTCGTGATTATAATAAGGTAGGATCGCCGTTTTCCATCCCGAAAGCGGCTTTGGCCTTGGCGGGATTTGTCCCGGAATTCTCGGCGGAGGCTTATGCTTCTTTGGATGTCCAGCTGGAAGCTTTTGGTAGCGGGCTCGAGATTACCTTGTTGGCGGCGATACCGGCGGGTTCCGGTTTAGGCACTAGCTCGATCCTCGCGGCTACCGTGCTGGGCGCTATCTCTGATTTTTGTGGCTTGGCTTGGGATAAGAATGAGATCGGAAACCGCACCTTGATTTTAGAACAATTGCTGACTACCGGCGGGGGATGGCAAGATCAATACGGTGGTGTATTGCACGGTTTGAAACTCTTGCAAACGAACGAGGGTTTTAATCAGAATCCTTTGGTACGTTGGCTGCCGGAATATTTGTTTACTGATCCGGAATACCGGCCTTGTCATCTTCTTTATTATACGGGAATTACTCGTACGGCGAAAGATATTTTGTCGGAAATCGTACGGGGTATGTTCTTGAATAGCGAGGTGCATTTAGGTCTTTTGTCCGAGATGAAAGCCCATGCGCTCGATATGTACGAGGCGATCCAATGCGGAGACTTCGTGGCTTATGGTAAATTGGTCGGAAAGACTTGGGAGCAAAATAAGGCACTCGATTCCGGAACGAATCCGGCGGCGGTGGAAGCTATTATCTCCAAGATACAGGCTTATGCCTTGGGATATAAACTTCCGGGAGCAGGCGGTGGTGGTTACTTATATATCGTAGCGAAAGACCCGGGTGCGGCCCTGCAAATCCGAAAGATATTGACTCTTTCTCCACCCAATTCGAACGCCCGGTTCGTGGAGATGAGCTTGTCGAATAAGGGGCTTCAGATTAGTCGTTCGTAGGTTCGTGCCACGCCGGTATAGGTGTTGGCTTACGCTGGTATAGATACAGGCCTATGCCTATACTGCTGAGGGGCGTTGCGTATATACGTGTGTGTTTTTGCCTGTTTTGTTGCTAATTGGAATATATTGCATGTGTTTTGGAACATTTATATAAATGATCCTGTTGTACTTTTGCGGAGTTTAATGAGGTGTCAGATCTGATGGGGAAGAGAATTGTTTTTATATGGCTTTTATTGGCGTTCGCTTGGGTAGCGAAGAGCCAGAACTACATGATAAAAGGAATCGTGACTGATTCCATTACGGGAGAACCTTTGCCTTATGTGGCTGTGATTTTGAAGGGAACTACGATAGGTGCTACGACAGATCTGGATGGGGCTTTTACGCTCTCCTCTTCATCTAAGGTACGTACTTTACAGGTCTCTTATTTGGGTTATACGGAGAAAGAATTGAAATTCGTTCCGGGTAAAGCGGAACATTTGAAGATTCAGCTAGCTCCGACAAGTATTAATTTGTCGGAGGTGATCATCAAGCCGGGAAAGGAAAGATATCGGAAGAAGGATAATCCTGCGGTTACCTTTATCAAAAACGCTATCGCACGTCGGGAGAGCAACGATCCTCGTAATCATGATTATTTTCGGTATGATCAATACGAGAAGATGGTCTTCGCTATGAACGATTACCAACCGAAACCGAAAAAAGGATGGAAAGGCGGGAAAGTTTGACTTCTTGACTGAGTTTATCGATACGTTGGAGGTGGGAAAGACGATCTTGCCGGTATCCGAACGTGAGAAAATCCAGACCGTTTATTATCGTAAAGACCCGAAGACGGAAAACGAGGGTCGTTCAGGCTACGAAAGCGGCTGGTGTGGATGAGGTCTTCTCACGAGACGGTATGCAACAGTTCTTGAATGAGGTATTCCGGGAAGTGAATATCTTCCAGAATGATATTCCTTTGTTCTTGAACCGTTTCGTTAGCCCTATGTCTACGATGGGACCTAACTTCTATAAATATTATTTGCTAGACACGGTGGAGGTCGCCGGACAGAAGTGTGTGGATTTGGGTTTCGCTCCGTTTACTCCGGAGACGTTCGGCTTTACGGGACATCTTTTTATCACGTTGGATTCTACTTATTTCGTGCAGAAGGTTAAGTTGAATGTCCCGAAAGAAGATCAACTTGAATTTTGTCGGTGGAATGACGATCGAGCAGACTTTCGACCGTGCCCCGGATGGGACTCGTATCATTACGAAAGATGATATCAACGTGGACTTCAAATTGACGGAGAAATCGAAAGGAATGTATGCCCGCCGTTTGAATATCTATTCGAATCAAGCATTTGAGGGACCCGATGATCCTAAAATATTCGAGGAGAGCGCACCTATTATTATACCGATGGAAGCTTATCGCCGTTCGGCGGATTTCTGGGAGGAGAATCGTCCTACTGAGGCGGGAACTCGCAAGCAGAATAACGTGGAGTTGCTAATGGCGAAACTTCGTTCCGTTCCTATTTTCTATGTGACGGAGAAGGTTGTTTCGATCCTTACCTCCGGTTATATCGCGACGAATAAGATTCCGGAGAAGAGCAAGTTCGAGTTTGGTCCGATGAACACCTATATCAGTGGTAACGCGATTGAGGGGGCCCGCTTCCGTGTCGGTGGAACCACGACAACGGCGTTCAGTAAACGTCTTTTCTTGGATGGTTATTTGGCTTATGGATCGAAAGACCGCAAGTTGAAATATGATGGTATCGTAGAATATTCTTTTATCGATAAGAAGGATTATCGGAAAGAATTTCCCGTGCATTCTATTCGGTTTGAGTACCTATATGATATTAACCAGTTAGGTCAGCAGTATATGTATACCAACAAGGATAATATGTTCTTAGCCTTGAAGCGGCAGAAGGATACACGTGCCACCTATTTAAGGAATATGGAACTGACCTATTACCGTGAACATTATAACGGCTGGGCTTATGGGGCGGTACTTCGAATTTTAAGGAATACTCAACCGGTTACGCCGCATTCGACCGTATCGGTCCGGATGGCCAGATCACGGCTACCGATTCCTACCGGATGTCGGAAGTGGAGTTTAAGTTCCGTTTTGCCCCGAATGAGAAATTCTACCAGACTCGTAATTACCGTTATCCGATTACGCTTGACGCACCGGTATTCACCTTGAACCATACGATGGCTTTCCAAGATGTATTAGGTAGTTCGTATGATTATCAGAAGACGGAGATCGGTATCCAGAAACGCTTCTGGTTCTCTGCTTTCGGTTATGTGGATATTCTCGCTAAAGCAGGTAAAGTTTGGACAAAAGCCCCTTATCCTTTGTTGATCTTGCCAAACGCAAACTTGTCGTATTTGGTGCAACCGGAATCTTATACGAATATGAATGCGATGGAGTTCATCAACGATGAGTACGCTTCGTGGGATATTACTTATTTCATGAACGGAGCCTTGTTGAACCGTATCCCGCTTATCAAGAAGTTAAAATGGAGAGAGGTCTTTTCTTTCCGGGGTATGTTCGGACACTTGACGGATAAGAATAATCCGTATATCAGTGAGCAGAATGAAGGCTTGTTCTTATTCCCGCAGGGCTCTTACCTGATGGACCCGTCTACTCCTTATATGGAGGCGGGTGTCGGTATCGAGAATATCTTTAAGTTCTTGCGTTTGGATTATGTATGGCGTCTGACCTATAAGGATCATCCGGGCATCCAGACAAAGGGTATACGTTTTATGATGAAGCTATCCTTCTAGGGCAAGTATTATTTCCAGTCGCTGAACTCAAAACTTAATTGTTCCCAACGGTCTTTCGTATGAGGCTCCTCTTTTACGGGATTAGATACGGATAGGCCGATCAGTCGGATGGGATGCTCGGTATATTCCACTTCTTTCAGCAATTCCTTGGCCAAGGGAAGGATCTTATCTAAGGTTGTTAACTCTTCCGGACGGCTGAGGCTTCTCGTGATTTGGTTGAAATCGTGGAACTTGACCTTTAAGGTAAGTGTGTTTCCCTTGAATCCGGAACGTTCCAGCCTGCCGATAAGTTCGGTCGCTACGTGATAAAGCTCGATGATAACAGAGGATTTGCGGGAGATATCTTTTTTCTAGCGTATGCTCGCAACCTACCGACTTCCGGATTCGTACCGCTTCTACGGGACGGTTGTCTATACCTCTGGCAAACTCATAATAAAGTATTCCCGCCTTTCCGAACTGGCGGGTAAGCATCTCCCCGAACATTCCCGTAATTGCAGCCCGTTGTGGATACCGAGTGTATGCATTTTCCGGGCTGTTACGGGGCCTACTCCCCAAAAGGACTCAATGGGAAGATGTGCTATGAAATCGAGGGCTTGGCTTGGATGGATGGTGCATAATCCATTGGGCTTCCGATAATCCGAGGCTATTTTCGCTAGAAATTTGTTGTAGGAGACTCCCGCTGACGCTATCAGGTTCAAATTATCCCAGATCCGTTTCTTGATCTCTTGGCGATATCTACAGCGAGAGAGATGCCTCGTTTATTATCAGTGACATCCAAAAAGGCTTCATCCAAGGAAAGCGGTTCTATGATATCCGTATAATCATGGAAGATCTCGTGGATCTGGCGTGAGACGGATTTATATACGTCCATCCTTCCATGTACGAATATCAGGTCCGGGCATAAACGTTTGGCTTTTTGAGACGCCATGGCGGAACGTACCCCATATTTCCGGGCTTCGTAGCTAGCGGCAGCTACTACGCCTCGCTGCTCCGCATGCCCGACCGCTAGGGGTTTTCCTCGCAACTCCGCATTGTCTCGTTGTTCCACCGAGGCATAAAAGGCATCCATATCGATATGTATGATCTTTCTCAAGATAGCTCTTTTATTACTGGTATTTACGATAACCCTTCGTCTGTTTATGAAGCCGATAACCGCATTATAAGATCTCTACGGAGTTAATGACGATATTCTCGGTCGGACGATCTTGCTTGTTGGTCTTGGAGGACTGTATGGCGTCTACGACATCCATGCCTTCTACCACTTCGCCGTAAACCGTGTATTGATTGTCGAGGAACGGTACGCCACCTTCGTTCTTGTAAGCCTCACGGAGTTCCGGGTTTAACTTTACCTCGTCTTTCCGCTTCTCGGCCTCCAGCTCGGTCTTGCCAATCAAGGTATCACGAAGGATCGCCAGTTCTTCCTTGTTGCCACTGCGATAGAATTCCATGATCTTAGGCTTGTTCTCGTTTTGCAGGCGGGCGAATATCTCTTGTTTCAGACGGCCTTCCAGTTGCTTTTCCATCTGGTTCAACTCTTGTTCCGAATACTTTTTCCCCGTTACGATATAGAATTGGGAGGCGGAAGAGGCCTTTTCCGGGTTCACCTCGTCTCCGGTACGTGCGGCGCAAAGGGCTCCTTTCTTGTGGAAATATTTCGGGTAACGGAATTCGGCGGGAACGGTATAGCCCAGATCGCCCTCTCCCAGTTGCTTGTTCATCGGAGCATCCTTGGATGTGACGTCACCTCCCTGGATCATGAAATCCTTGATCACACGGTGGAAAAGCAGGCCGTTATATTGCCCTTCTTTTACCAACTTGATAAAGTTATCACGATGTAATGGCGTGTCGTTATATAATTTCAGCTTTATATCTCCTTTGTTGGTGTGCATAAGCACCCTTGTCTCAGTTGCTTGATTTTCCATTTTATACTTATTTTTCTATGAGTTTCATTGACTTGATCTTTATGTTCTTCGTGGGTCTGTCATCGGCGTTCGTCTCGACGAACTGTATCTTATCCACGACTTTCATACCCTGTATAACCTCTCCGAATACCGTATAGTTCCCGTCCAGATGAGGCGTTCCGCCTTCCAGCATATAGGCTTCTTTTTGCTCCGGAGTAAACTCGATGCCTTTCTCCTTGGTCATCTTATCTAGCTCCATCTCCGTAAAGAACTTTCCGGTCACGATATAGAATTGAGTCGCAGATGAGGCCTTCTCAGGATTTTCCTCATCCGGGGTACGTGCGGCACAGAGCATTCCCCGCTTATGGAAATATTTCGGATACACGAACTCGGCGGGGATGGTGTAATCTAGATCTCCGTCGCCCAGATGTGCGTCCAAGGGAGCGTCTTTCGAGTTGATATCGCCTCCTTGTATCATGAATTGCTTGATAACCCGATGGAACAATAATCCATCGTAACGGTGTTCTTTACGTTCTTGATAAAATTATCCCTGTGCAACGGCGTGTCGTTGAACAGTTTCACCTTGATCTTACCCATATCCGTATCAATCAGCACCAATGTCTCAGTCTCTTGCGCATGCAGCGGGCATAGCGAAAGCATAAATACCGAAACAAACAACATCGTAAGAATCCGTCTCATATTTATTTCTATTAGTTTTAGATGGACAAAAATAAGAATAAATATCGATATCTATGATCAAAGGAATAGGTCTAAACATGATTTCTTTGGTAGGAAACCGTAATAGCGTTACAAACATCTGTAATATATGCACATCGTTTTATGTTGAATCTAGGTAATTTTGTCATAGAAATTTAAAACTCTAAATTCAATATACTATGAGAGCAAGTATCTTAGCTATTTTAATTTTAGGGGGGATTGTCTTAAACATAAAGGCTCAGTTTTCTTATAATGAAAAGGGTCAAGCCATCCCTCCTGCATCACAACCTTTCGGCAAAGAGGCTTTTGAGCCAACCGGGCATACGGTTATACGCTGGTTGGGGAACGCTGGCTTTCTGATTAATAGCCGTGGTACGTGTTTGATGGTCGATCCTATGTTGAGGGGATTTGATATGCCTTTGTTAATAAATATGCCGATCGCCCCTAAAGATGTTCCCCATTTGGATGCGGTATTGATTACTCATTGCGACAATGATCATTACAGTGTTCCTACTTGTACGGAAATGTCTTCTGTATGCCGGGAATATCATTCTACATTCTACGTGGATTCTTTGATGGAAACACAGGGCTTGAACTCTTTCGGACATCGTATCGGGGGGAGACTTTTAATGTCGGTCCGATTTCTATCAAGTTAACCCCGGCTTACCATACGTGGCAAAATGAGTATCCGGGATATACGCGTGAATTTAAGGTTGAAGATTATTGTGGTTTCCTCATGAAAACACCGGATGGCTTAATTTGGGCACCGGGAGATTCCCGCTTTCTTCCTGAGTTCTTGGAATTTCCTGCCCCGGACGTGATTTTCTTTGATTTCTCGGAAGATTCATGACATATAGGATTGGAGGGAGCCATAAAGATCGCAAATGCTTATCCTAAAGCGCAGCTTCTCCTGTCTCATTGGGGAACGGTGGATGCTCCCAATATGAAACCATTTAATGCTGACCCTAAAATGCTAGAAGGGCGTATCCGTAATCCGGAACGTGTTCATGTCTTAGCCCCGGGAGAAGCTTTTGACCTTGTAGCTCTCAGCTCTAGCGAGGGTGAACAATGTGCCGAAACCTTGATTTTCCCTGCCGACGCAAAGGCTTCGTCGGAGTATAATACGGGGGATGTCTATGTCTCCTTGTTGAAGGAGTCAGGTAATACGATGATCGCACATTTTATATTCAAACCTTACAGTCGTAATTTCTGGCATTACCATCCGGATGCCGAGCAAACCTTGTTAGTACTTGATGGAGAAGGATATTATCAAGAGGAAGGAGGAGAGAAACGTGTGATCCGGAAAGGCGATGTGATCGTGACACCTCCTAATGTACGCCATTGGAATGGGGCGACACCGGGTAGCTCTATCGTATGTATGACCATTACGGAACATGCGATCGAGAATCATGCCGTACAACTTCGGGCTGTGACGGATAAGGAGTATAATTGACAGGTTCGGATGACAGGCTGGTGGAAACCTATTAATTGGCCGCTCTATATTCATTAGGCGTACAGCCTGCCATTTTTTTAAACCATCGACTGAAGTGCTGCGGATAAGGAAATCCTAACTCGCAGGAGATCTCGCTGATTGTCTTTTTAGTATTGTACACTCGTTCTTTGGCAATCTCCAGTGTTTTTTGCTGGATGTGTTTCAATGCCGATAAGCCAGTTTCCTTTTTCAGCAAATCGCTCAAATAGTTAGGGGACAAACAGAGTTTCTCCGCGCAATAGGGTACGGACGGTATCCCATATAGGGCTGGTTTTCCTGAATTGAAGTATTCGTTTAATAATGCCTCGAATCGGGCAAATGTGTCTTGGTTCGTATTCTCACGTGTGATGAACTGGCGGTCATAGAAACGTGTGCAATAATCCAAGAATAGCTTTATATTATCTGTTATCAATGATTTACTGTGCTTATCAATAGGGTATTGCAGTTCTTCCTTTATCCTTTCCATGCATTCGATCACCGTTTTGCGCTCTTGTCCCGAAAGGTGAAGGGCCTCATTCGCATAGTAAGAGAAGTAGGAGTAGTCCCTCATGATATGGGCCAATGGCGTTCCTCGTAAAAGCTCGGGGTGGAATACCAATACCCATCCTTCCGGTTGGTGTAATAATCCATCGTCTTCCGAACCCAATACTTGGCCCGGGGCAAGAAAGAGCATCGCTCCCTTTTGATAGTCGTATATACTTCGTCCATATTTCAGTTGCCCGCAGTCCGTGTCTTTCAGCAATATAGCATAAAGGTTATATAGCTTTCTGCAAAAGCGCAGGGGTTTTGCTTCACGTCCGTCGATAACGCTGACTAATGGATGTCTGGTTTCTATGCCGAAATAATCGTTGTATTGTTGTACTGTGTTGATATTCATTATCTCATTCATGGCTTAATCTCTTTAGTTTTCGCAAATGTACTTCTTTTCCTATGTTTTTGTCTTCCGAGCGATGAAATTGGTATATCTATCCGTATTTTTGGTACATGTCCGGATGTCGGAACATGGTGTTTTTGCGACAAATAGATTATTTATTAAAAGATCATAAGTTATGAGAAAGTACAATGGAATAAATCGTCGGGGATTTTTAAGGTCGGCGATGCTGTCGGGAGCCGCGATGTGTGTTTCTTCTATATCCAATGAAATGGTAGCTAATGAGAGCCGGGATAAGCAAGAGCCCTTGGCTTTAGGTAGTAAGGTCGCGGCTGGAATTAGCGCAAAACGAACCTTGGGAAGCGGTACGGCTTCCATGGTCGTATCGGCTATTGGCTTCGGTTGTATGGGATTGAATTATCATCGCAGCCAGCATCCCGGCAAGAAGCAAGTAATCGCTTTGGTACATGAGGCCATCGATCGTGGTGTTACTTTGTTCGACACGGCAGAGAGCTATGGTTATCAAACGAATGAACGATTAGTTGGCGAAGCGTTGAAAGGTTATTCGGACCGGGTATTTGTAACTACTAAATTTGGGCATAAGTTTGTGGATGGCGTACAAATCAAGACAGAGGAAGATAGTTCTCCCAACAATATACGTAAGGTGTGCGAGAATTCGCTTCGCAATCTTGGAGTAGAAACTCTCGGTATGTTTTACCAGCATCGTGCGGACCCGAACACTCCGATTGAGGTCGTCGCTGAGACTGTGAACGAATTGATCAGAGAAGGCAAGGTATTACATTTCGGGCTTTGTGAGGTGAATGCCGATACCATCCGCCGTGCCCATAGGATCTGCCCTGTTACGGCTATACAGAGTGAATACCATTTGATGCATCGTGCCGTGGAGGATAGCATATTGCCGTTGTGTGAGGAACTGGGTATTGGCTTTGTTCCTTATAGTCCGATAAATCGAGGCTTTTTGGGAGGCTTGATTAACGAGTATACTCGGTTTGATCCGGAAAACGACAATCGTCAAGATTTACCTCGTTTCCAACCGGAAGCTATCCGTGCCAATATGCGGATCGTGGAAGTGCTGAATGCTTTTGGGAGGACACGGGGATCACGCCCGCGCAAGTTGCCTTGGCATGGTTAATGAATAAGAAACCTTGGATTGTAGCTATACCGGGGACTACGAAGCTGTCTCATCTGGAAGAGAATTTACGTGCTGCGGATATCATTTTCACCGCCGGTGAGATGAGGGAATTGGAGGATGCGGTTTCCGCTATCCCTGTAGTGGGAAGCCGTTATAACGCGTTACAAGAATCAAAAAGTACAGAAATAGATTTAGCTATCGGAAATATGAGACCTGTTTTTATACTTAGTATCATTCTTTTGCTTGTTGGATGTAAACAGCGAGATGAGCGTGTCCTGATGGTGGATGAGCAAGGCAGCTTCGCTGTTGGAGGTACGGTCTTAGTTGATTCATTAGGGCATACTTTTCATGGCGACCATGCGTACGTATTTTATCAAAAGCCGGTCGGAGCGAGGAAATACCCATTGGTATTCGCCCATGGTGTAGGGCAGTTTTCTAAGACATGGGAAACCACACCCGACGGGCGTGAGGGCTTCCAGAATATTTTCTTACGTTGCGGGTTTAGTGTCTATCTTGTCGATCAGCCTCGTAGAGGGAACGCCGGTAGAGGTACGGAGAGCGTGACAATTTCCCCGGCGTTTGACGAGGAGGTTTGGTTTAACCGTTTTCGTGTAGGTATCTGGCCGGATTATTTTGAAGGAGTACAGTTTAAGCGGGATAAGGAAACCTTGGACCAATATTTTCGTCAAATGACGCCGACTATTGGCACGACGGATTTTGAGGTCTATTCGGATGCCTACGCCGCTTTGTTCGACAAGATAGGCCCGGGCGTATTTATTACCCATTCGCAAGGCGGGCCCGTTGGATGGAATACATTGCTTAAGACGAGAAACATTAAAGCTATCGCGTCATACGAACCGGGTGGAGCGGTTCCTTTTCCGGAAGGGCAATTGCCGGAGGAGGCTAAGTTTATTACGCTTTCCAAGAAAATGGAAGGCATTGAAGTACCTATGTCCGTATTCATGGAATATACCAAGGTCCCTATCGTCATTTATTATGGAGATAATTTACCCGAGACTGATGAGCGTCCGGAGTTATATGAATGGACACGCCGTTTGTACTTGATGAAGATATGGGCAAAAATGCTGAATGATCTGGGTGGGGATGTCACCGTTATTCATTTACCGGAGGTAGGATTACATGGCAATACCCATTTCCCTATGTCGGATTTAAATAATATAGAGGTCGCGGATTTGCTTTCTGAATGGTTACATACAAAAAGCTTTGGACTAGGTCTTTTGGGTAATGGAAATATATATAGTATCGTTTTCATTAGGAGGTATTGATCTTTTCACAGGAGTGAAAAGATCGTATCACCCCCGTGAAAAGATCGTTTCACAGAGGTGAAAAGATCGCTTCACAAGGGTGATACGATAAAAGTCTTAGGCCACGGCTGTTACTTCCTGCTGAGGAATCAGCCATAAGAACCTTATAATCAGAATAATTTGCTTGGATACTCGCCTGCGTCTACCAAGGCTTGGATCTTATCCACAACGCCTTGACGATCCGCTGCGTAAGTTACGCCGAACCATTTGGAGGTTGTATCCAATACTTTCACACGGGCTGTTCCTTCCGTGATCAATTTATTTACCATCAACGGGATGAAATATTCACTCTTTAAATTACCCATGTTCGCTTTCAAGAACTCTTTGAAGAATTCCTCGGAATACTCGAAATAATCGGGAGTGAAGCCCCACATATTCATGGATACCGGCGTATTTTCTTCCAATACGACCTTCTTTCCGTTCTCGTCTACAAACTGGATATCTCCGTCGATACGTTCGATAGCGGTACGCTCCACGACGCCTGTCAGATAACCTTCCTCGTTCGTGGCGCAAACACCACGTGCCACGGAACCGCTCTCGCTCAACGTATTACCTACACGGTAGCCTACCATGCAATAATCATTCTTCTTGCCATTCATCTCAGACAATTGCTTGCCTAATACGGCGAAGCTGTCACGTCCGTAGAAATCATCGGCGTTGATTACGGCGAAAGGCTCATGGATAACCTTCTTGCCCATCAATACGGCATGGTTGGTTCCCCACGGTTTCTCACGTCCCTCCGGGCAAGTGAAGCCCTCCGGAAGATCGTTCAAGTCTTGGAATACGACTTCAACCGGGATATGGTTCTCATATTTGGAGATGATTTTCTCACGGAAGTCTTTCTCGAAAGATTTGCGGATAACGAATACAAGTTTACCGAACCCGCCACGAATAGCATCGAAAATAGAATAGTCCATGATGGTCTCGCCATTGGGACCTAGGCCGTCCAATTGTTTTAATCCTCCATAACGACTACCCATTCCGGCTGCCAATACAAATAATGTAGGTTTCATAATGCGTTTCTTTAATGTGTTTTTTAATTCTTCGGGCAAAGTTAATAATTATAGAAACATTGCCATGTTATTGTCCGTCTTTTTATAAAACTTCTAATACGACGATCGACATGGGAGGAAGGCTGACGCTTAACTTTCCCTTTTCCACCTTGGCTCCCTTGAAAACTTCCGGCTTGACCTTCTCCGGCGAATCGAATGTGTTATAGTCGTTTATGGAGGACGCTGTCAGGATACGCCCGTTCACGCTCTTTATCGTTACGTTTTGCAGGTCGATATGGATGTTCTCGCTTTGCCGGGGATCTACGTTTGCCAACGAGATATGGATTTTACCCTGCGAATCCCGGGATGCGGAGGCGCTTACGACCGGCACTTCCCGGTTGTCTCTTACTTTCTCCTTGTCGCAGATTAGATCCATCGGCAAAAAGGTAGCGTCTTGATGAACCTTGTACATCTCGAACACATGGTAAGTGGGCGTAAGCACCATGTCCTTGCCTTTCGTGAGGATCATGGATTGCAATACATTGACAATCTGTGCGATATTGGCCATTTTTACCCGATCCGTATATTTGTGGAAGACATGTAGGGTAAGAGCGGCCACGAAAGCGTCGCGCATCGTGTTTTGCTGGAACAGATGGCCGGGGATCGTACCGGGTTCCACATCCCACCAAGTGCCCCATTCGTCTGCCATGAGGGCTATATTTTTCTTCGGGTCGTATTTATCCATGATAGCGATATGCTTTTTAACGACATCCTCTATCTCAAGGCATTTTCCTAAGGTCCAGTAATAATCCTCCGTGTTGAAATCGGTAGCGGAGCCTTTATTGTTCCAATCTCCTACTGTATAATAATGTAAAGAGATACCATCCATGCGTCCGCCGATTTGTTTCATCAGCGTCTCGGTCCAGTTGTAATCATAATCGCTGGCACCGCTGGCGATCTTGAACAAGACATTGCTATCATAGTTACGGCAATACGTAGAGTAACGACGGTAAAGGTCGGAATAATATTCCGGTCGCATACTGCCCCCGCATCCCCAACTCTCGTTCCCAACGCCGAAAAACTTGACTTTCCATGCCTTATCCCGGCCATTTTTCCGGCGTAGGTTGGCCATTGGGCTGTCTCCTTCCGAGGTCATGTATTCCACCCATTTAGCCATTTCCTCAACCGTACCGCTTCCCACGTTTCCGCTGATGTAAGGCTCACAACCTAATAACTCACATAGATTCAAGAACTCATGGGTTCCAAAACTATTATCCTCAATCGTCCCTCCCCAGTTATTATTCACCATTTTCGGGCGATTTTCCTTGGGGCCGATTCCATCCATCCAATGATATTCGTCGGCGAAGCAACCGCCCGGCCAACGTAAGTTCGGGATCTGTAGTTTCTTCAACGCGTTCAAGACATCCGTACGGTATCCTTGGGTATTAGGGATGTCGGACTCTGGTCCCACCCATAAGCCACCGTAGATACAACTCCCTAGATGTTCGGCGAATTGCCCGTAAATATGTTTACTGATCTGTTGGTTACCTTGCTCCGGATAAATACGGATATTCGCGTCTCGCTGAGCGAATAAGGGAAGGGCGATAAATGCCCAAACGCTGATTATTAGTTTCTTCATGATATAAATGATTTGTTGGCAAAGATACACTTATTCTTGAATACATGAATCCTTTTATCGTTCGAAAAACACGTACGTGTTTTGGAAAAAAAAAGTCGTACATGTTTTAAAAAGAAACACGTACATGTTTTTCTTTTGTGTATTTATCGTATCTTTGTAAGGTTTTAAGGCAAAAGACTAAACAAAATGAGAAAGAGAAAAATGTTTCCGTTTTTAGCGGCTGGGATAGTCGCTTTAGCGAGTTGTAACACTCCTCAGAAAGAGGTAGTGAAGATCGCTGCTATTAATCCTGCGAATATGGATACCACGGTTGCCGCAGGCACGGATTTTTATGAATACGCTTGTGGTGGATGGATTAAGAATAATCCTTTGAAACCGGAATACGCTCGTTTCGGAACTTTCGACCAATTACTAGAGAATAACCAAGAGCAGCTCCGGGTATTGATCGAGGAACTTAGCGCTACGCCCCATGAGGCGGGCAGTGTCGCCGGGAAGATCGGCGCTTTGTATGCGATGGGATTGGATAGCACGAAGTTGAATGCCGATGGAGTGGCTCCTATCAAAGAGGACCTGGCCGCTATCAATGCGCTGGCGACGAAATCGGATGTCTCTAAGATGGTGGCTACGCTTCATAAGGAAGGCATGGCTCCGTTCTTCGCTTTGTTCGTGGACGCTGACGAGAAGAATAGTGCCATGAATATCGTCCAGCTGTATCAGGCTGGTATCGGAATGGGCGATCGGGATTATTATTTGTTGGAAGATGAAGGCTCCGCCAAGATGCGTGACGCTTACAGGGCTTATATAAATAAGTTATTTACGTTGGCCGGCTCAAGCCCGGAACAGGCGGATGCGGCGGTGGATGCCGTGATGAAAATAGAGAAGGCTATCGCCGAGATCTCTTATGGCCGTGAGGATTTGCGTGACTCCCAGAAAAACTATAATAAATTGCCTTACGAGGATTTCAAGAAAATAGAGTCACCGTTGGATTGGGATGTATATTTTGAATCCATGGGATTAGCCGGGCTGAAAGAGTTGGATGCGAAGCAAATCAACTTCTATAAGGATATGAATAAGGCTTTGCAGAATACGACGGTCGATGAGCAAAAATATTATTTGGCGTTTAATTTATTGAGCGCGGCGGCTCCATACCTAAGTGATGATTTTGTAGACGCTGATTTTGAGTTCTATGGAAAGGTAATGTCCGGAAAGCAGGAACAACAACCTCGTTGGAAGCGTTCGTTGAATACGGTAAACGGTGCGTTGGGCGAGGCTGTCGGCGAGATGTATGTAGAGAAATACTTCCCGGCTTCTTCCAAGGAAAAGATGTTGACGCTGGTGGGGAATTTGCAGACTGCTTTGAGCGAGCGGATCAACGGCTTGGAATGGATGAGCGATACGACTAAGGCGAAAGCGCAAGAGAAATTGGCTGCCTTTACGGTGAAAATTGGTTATCCGGACAAATGGCGTGATTATAGTGATTTGGAGATCAAGGACGATTCTTATTGGGCGAATGTTCGCCGTTCTAACATCTTCGATATGGCCTATCAATTGGCGGACGTGGATAAGCCGGTCGATAAGTCTCGTTGGCATATGAATCCGCAGACCGTGAACGCTTATTACAATCCGACTACGAATGAGATCTGTTTCCCGGCCGCGATCCTTCAGCCTCCATTCTTTAATCCGGATGCCGACGATGCGGTGAACTATGGCGCTATCGGTGTGGTAATCGGCCATGAGATGACGCATGGATTCGATGATCAGGGACGTAACTACGATAAGGATGGTAATTTGATCGATTGGTGGACTGCCGAGGATGCTGTTCGTTTCAAGGAGCGTGCTGATAAATTGGTTGATCAATATGACCAGATTATCGTAATAGATACGCTTCATGCCAACGGACGTTTTACGTTGGGTGAGAATATCGCCGACCACGGAGGTTTGTTGGTCGCTCACCAAGCTTATTTGAATAGCTTGAAGGGCAAAGAGACTCCGGCCCCGATCGATGGCTTCACGAATGAGCAACGTTTCTTCTTGGGGTATGCGACGTTGTGGGGACAAAATATCCGTCCCGAGGAGATCCGTCGTCGTACCAAGATCGACCCGCATTCATTGGGAAAATGGCGTGTGAACGCTGCCTTGCGTAATATCGCCCCGTTCTATGCCGCTTTTGACATTAAAGAGGGCGATCCGATGTTTATGGCTCCGGCTGATCGGGTGGTTATCTGGTAATCCAAATACAGAGTTTATATAAATGAGGGAAGTATGTCACGTCAAAAAGGCATACTTCCCTTTTTTTCGTTTATCCCGATTTGGCGGTCTGATGCACTTTTCTTATTTTTGTTTGATTAAGAACGTTATACATGAAAATTTTATACCATGCGAAACTATATATCAATCGCCTTACTTCTCTTGGCATCTTCTGTTTTTGCGTATGATCCTCCCACGATGGGATGGAGCTCATGGATGCCCGATATCGATGGTATGGTTTTACTAAAGAAGTGATTGCTGGCTACGTGCTTGAGGGAATTTTCATTCTTCTATATTCTTGAGGTGTCATTCCCGTATGCTGCCTGAAATATTTGTTGAAAAAAGACAGGTTGTTAAAGCCTAAAGAGAAAGCGATCTCTTTTACGGTTAAGTCTGTTGATCTTAATTGTGCCTTGGCATCCATCGTGATAATGGAGGAGATGATTTCCAAAGGAGTAAGTCCGATCGCTTTCTTAATAGTCGTGCAGAAATGAGGTAACGACAAATTTAATTGAGCGGCGTAAAAAGAAACGCTGTGCTCGGTGGTATAATGCTCTACGACAAGTTGGATAAACTTACGGTAAATCTCATTGGTGCGCGTACGGATTCCATTTGTCCAATGGCTATGATTTTTATATAACTCAGCCGTTCCTTGCATGAATATCGTGAGATAAGCGATGACTAGGTTTTTATTTACCATAGAATAAGACGGGGATAAGGATTGCGCACGTATCAATAAACGGTATCCGTCAATATATAATTGAGCTACAGATTCTTCCAGCGGCATGATCGGATGTTCCGTGATAACGGGAAGAAAGCTCATGGTTGATTTAATAAAATTGATGTTTGTCATAAACTCCGAAGAGAATCCGGCGAAATAGAAACGTGCGTCGTCCGATATTTCATGAAACTGGATAAAATTGCTGGGCACTAAGGTCACGAAATCATATTTGTTAATCGTATACTTCGCTAGATTGATAGAAGCCTGCACGGAACCTTCTACACAAAGGAGAAACAAACCTGCCTTTATCTTATGAGGCAGCTTGCTGTATTTGTTTAGCGTCTCTTTTGTGATACGATCTCCGACGATAAAATCGTTCGTGATATCGAATGTGAGCATTTCCTTTTCCATATCTAATCGGTAATTCGTCTCAAATATAGGAATTAATAAATACTTATTATTCAAGATAATAAAAATAGAACATAGAAACGAAAGAATGGATATTGATTCCCTAAAATTTAAGGGCGAACTTTACAAATGACTACTAATCGTAGGAAAGAGGAAACAAAAAGAATATAGTTTGTTTACTAGAAAAATATTTTGATTATGGAAAAAGGAAGAATTGGACTAAACGCAGGAAAAGTGTGGCATGCGCTAAACGAGGTAAATGAAATATCTACGCAAGAGTTAAGCCGTAAATTGTCTTTAAGTATTGAGGACCTAGCCTTGGCTATTGGCTGGTTGGCTAGAGAAAACAATATTGATATCACGAGAAAGAATGGTTTGTTGTATGTCAGCAATGGCATCAAATCCAATATGTACTATTAAAAGGAAACAAAAAAAGGCTATCCATCACGGACAGCCAATCTCAATTGTTAACCTTAAATCTAATACCATGAAAAACACAGTGCAAATATAGAGATTTTATGTTATGTAGCATAATGAATAGTTTGGAAATCTCATTTGCTTAACTTGATTTAACAAAATCATGTTCTAAAACATATCTTTTGAGGCATAATTCATAAACACAAGCGTTACTTTTTATCTATTACCACCTTTACTTGACTTTTAAATCAAGTAAAGGATGGTAATTTAAGTAATGCCTTATTCGGCTAGTAGAATGATATGTTTCGTTAAGTCATTAAACTTGATAAAATAGGTACCGGCGGAAACCTTTACATTATCACCTCCGTCAAATTTGGCGAATTGTCCTTGTTTATCGTTCCATAAACTATTGCTGCCACCGAAACTTACGGCCCAGTCATGATCCGCACGTAATTTCAAACCGCCATCGGACGGAATCTCTATTTTCTCGCCGATCCAGATGTGCTTGTCGTAACTAGCCTGTTGTAAATCTAGATCACCACCCCAATCATTGAAGTCTCCAATCAGGGAGATTTGTTTGTATTCGGTTGTCGCTCCGGTATAAGGTTCGATGCTGTATTTGTTACCAGCCAAGTCTAACGTGATCGTATAATAGCCATCCTGCGTGAAGCCTTCGATATTACCGCTACCGCCGTCATTGCTTAATGCTCCGTCGCTGTCGTAACCCCATTGAATGCCCCAATCACCCGGGGTTTGAATGATCTTGAATGCGCTACCGGCTTTTACGAAACCTGTGTAAGTGAATAACATATTATTGACATCGTCATCAGCGAATATACGCATCGATGGGTCGTTATTGTTCCATCCGTTGTCGAATATGTCACCCACAAAATAAACTTGGGTACGGGCGCCACTATATGGAGTGATCGCCATGTTTACCGTGTTCGAATAAAGTTCGGGAACACTGTCGTTAATAAATGCTTTAAGACGGAAGTCCACATTATAAGCTACGGTAGGATTAACCATTCCCAAATTGTTCATGGCATCATTCAGCTCGAATGTCTTGATCAAGACTTTTTCGCCGGAACCGGTAGTTGGCAGCGACTCGAATTTCTCGAATTCAGTTCCTCCTTCACAGACTTGTACGGTATACGTTACACCTGCCGCAAAACCGTAATCCGGTTGTTCACAGGTAAAAATATCGATGATACTACTGGCATTTTCCGGCATTAAAGTATATGAACTGTTATTCGGAGCATTGAGGGTAAAAGATATATTATTACCTTCTGAGTCCTTTAGGTCATTGATAACCGGATCTTTATCGTCCGTGCAGGCAGAAAAAGCACAGATGCCCGCAAACACGATGGATAATATATTGACTTTATTCATAATTGTTACTTATTAATAGGTTTTACGATTAATAACCCGGATTTTGTTTCAAGTTACTGTTTGCCACGAGTTGGGTCGAAGGAATCGGTAACAATGAGAAGTGACTGGAGATTGAAGTACCTCCCGCTGTCTCGCCTTTCCAATCCCAAGTATAATTGGAGGTGAACTTATTGTAGCGGATCAAATCCGTACGGCGTTGCGCCTCAAAATAGAACTCACGGGCCTTCTCATCAAGCACAAAATCCAAAGTAAGATCGGTTGCCGTAATTTCCGTGGCTTTCGCTCTTTTCCGTAGCTGGTTAATAGCGCTTAAAGCGGCTTGTTTATCGCCTCCCGCCCGTATTGTGGCTTCGGCAAAGGTCAGATTAGCCTCGGCTAAACGGAACAATGGGAAATCCATATCCGGGAACTGCTGATTCGGATCGTGACCGCTTTGTCCGGATTTCGTGATATTCTTGAATTTAGTTACAGAATAACCTTCTGTAAACTCGGTCGGCTTATTGATCTCGAATGTACGGTCTGTAGTCCAGAAAGAGGCACGTGTATCAGTTGTTTTCGATAAGTCTCCGTCAGAAGCGAACTTTTTCACCAATGCCATGCGGGCACGGTTACCACCCCATGCTTCTTTAGTCCCGAAATCAACCAGTGCGTTCATGTCACCACTGATAAAGCTGGCGATAAAGAACAATCCGGACCAAGAGCGGGTCTGTACGCCATCATAACAAATCGGCAGGATCATCTCGGGAGAGGTGTTGTTATCTGCAAGGAAATTATCTCCATAATTAGGAGCCAGAGAGAAACCGGCGTCCATGACTTTCTTTGAGTATTCAGCGGCGGCAGACCATTGAGGGGTACCTGTATATACTTCTGCGTTCAGATATAAGCGAGAAAGTAGCATCCATACGGCGGCTTGATCGGCACGTCCATATACATTTGCACGGGGAGCCTTCATTTGTGGCTCGATTTCTTTCAACTCTTTCTCTATATAGGTATAGAGATTCGCCCGGGTAATCCGTTCGGGAACATAGGTACCGATACCCGTGTTCTCATCAACGAACGGGACATTGCCATATAAATCAATCAAATAATAATAATCCAAGGCACGGATAAAACGAACTTCAGCACGCTGTGTAAGACTTTCCTCGTCATCCTTGCCCTCTGTCTGTATTAAGAAGTTATTACACTGAGCGATTTGGATGTACAGACGGTTGAACATATTCAATACCACACCGTTCGAGGCGGTAAACTTAGCGAAGTTCAAGGGATATACATCCACGTCGCCAGACCAAGCGCAAATCGCCTCGTCCGTAGGAAGCTCATTCAGGTTGAATAGCATACGCATCAAACCCGACGCTCCCTCATCCGTGTCGGCGATATCTCCTTGTCCGTCGGGACCTTTATTTCCTGTGATGGCTAATCCCGCATAGATCTTGGCGAAATTGGCGTTCTGATCGAACTCTACGTTTAGGTTCGGATCGATAGGCGTAACATCGAGATCACCTAGGCAAGAGGTGAAGTTTACGCTGAAAACCAGCGATAAAGCCGGTATTATATATTTAAAGAATTTCGTATTCATATAGATATCCTGATTTAAAATTAGAAGTTAAGACTTACACCGAGTATACCTACCAATGGGCGAGGATATACGTTCTTATCGATACCGAAGGTCTTATCAGCTGCGTTCGCTACCTCCGGATCCAATCCTTTATATTTCGTGATAACAAAAGGATTCTGTACGGTTCCGTAGATACGTCCGCCCAATACGCCGAATAATTTGTTGAAAGAGTAACCCAACGTGATATTATCGCAGCGTAAGAAGGATGCGTTTTGTACATAATAATCGGACAATACGTTCATGTTCTGGAAATTCGTATCGAAAGCGGATAGTGGACGGTTGGATAGATAGCCTTTATTGTTAATACTACCTTCACTTAATGCCGCATTGGATGAGGCTACATTATTATATACATAGTTCCCGAGGTTGGAACGAAGTGAGAAACTGAAATCCCATGCTTTCCATACCAATTTAGAAGTAAAGCCCATCGTTACATCGGCTGCCGGTTTATGGCAGAAATAACGGTCCTCGTCATTGATCACACCATCTCCGTTGCGGTCCACGTATAATCCTTCGATCGGATTACCCTGTTGATCATATACCTGCTCGTATACATAGAATGAGTTCGCCGGGTGATTCACACCTTGTGCCTGTATCATGGTCCCGGTACCACCTTCTACGGTTCCTGTCAATACGATGGATGAGGCGTCATCCTGTGCGGTTAGCTTCGTAATCTCGTTGTTGTTCCAAGCGACATTAAAGCCTAGGTCCCATTTCCAATCAGAGGTTGAGATCGCTTTAGCGTTGATGGAGAACTCAACACCTTGATTTCTCAAAGAACCGATATTGCTGACGATACGGTTCTTGAAGTTTGTTCCGGCCGGTACGTCGATCACATTGATCAAGTCCTTAGTCTCCTGTAATAATAATCCAAGGATGAAGTGATACGGTTATCTAAGAATCCGAAGTCGAATCCGGCGTTCCAAGTAGTAGTCTCCTCCCATTTCAAGTTCGGGTTGTAACCGTCGGGACGGGCGATAGGAACAAATTGGTCGCCAAATTGATAGTAGGCTCCGTCTTGTCCTGCGAAATAAGTCGCCATATACGGGTAGTCTCCTTGCGAGATATCCTGTTGACCGGTAATACCATAACCCAAGCGTAGTTTTAAATCCGATACAGCGTCCACGTCTTTCATAAAGCCCTCTTCCTTGATCTTCCATCCTAAAGCCACGGAAGGGAACAATCCCCAACGGTTGTCTTTAGAGAAGCGGGAAGTGCCATCGTTACGTAAGGTAGCGGTGATAAGATAGCGATTCATGAATGAATAATTGACACGTCCGAAGAAAGAGATCAAATAACTTTCTGTCTTGAAAATATAAGAAGTCGGGTTATCTCCGTTCGTTATTGTATGCGTTCTCTGTGGAACGATGGAAATGTTGCCAAGAGTAACCAGCCATGATATCAAAATGATGCTTTTCATTGAAATCCTTAGCGTATTGCAAATAAAAATCCAATAGGTGATTGTATTTGTCGATTGTCTCATAACCTGTTTTGCCGTTATCCACGTAACCTAATGGAGATTCTTTCGGATAGTAAATGTCTTGCGTACCGGTAGCCATATCCATACCTAAATTCAAGTTCGCACGTAATTCGGGAAGGAAATGGAATTTATAATCAACTTGGATATTACCGACCAAGTTTTTAGAATTAGCCTCTTCTTTTTTTTCTGTTGAAGCATCGCTACCGGGTTTTTGTAGCGATTGAGATAAATTCACCGGCATTTTCCCAAGCAAAATAACCTCCGTATTTACTGTTGCCGTTCATGACTGGTTGAGTCGGGTCGAATGCGATTGCCGCTCCGATAGCTCCCGTATCGGCGAAACGATTATTTGAGATCATTCCCTTGGCGTTGAAGTTAATATTTAAATGATCTTCGAAGAAACTGGGAGCTAGGTTTACAGATCCAGTATAACGTTCGAACTTAGAGGTTTTCAATATACCATTTTGGTTTGTATATCCGACGGATACACGATAAGGCATATTATTCAAGCCTCCGGATACCGTGATATTATGATCGGTTCCCACGGCTGTACGGAAGATCTCTTTCTGCCAATCCGTATTTTCTTTTCCTAATAATTTAACGGCGCTTGATTCCGCCCCAAAACGATCCGTTACGAAATTACGATATTCGTCAGCTGCCATAACATCGATTGATTTGGTCTTCGTGCTGATAGAAACGTTTCCATCGTACGTAACCCGTGGGCGGGAGCCTTTTTCACCTTTCTTAGTGGTGATAAGAATCACACCGTTAGAGGCACGCGAACCATAGATCGCTGTGGCGGATGCGTCTTTTAATACGGTGAATGTTGCGATATCGTTCGGGTTGATCGTACTCAACGGGTTGGATACCCCTTTGATACCGTCATTGTCGATCGGAAGTCCATCGATAACGATCAGCGGGTTGTTGCTGGCCGATAAGGAAGAACCACCACGGATGCGGATACTGGCTCCCGAACCCGGAGCTCCACCGTCAGTCGTGATATTTACGCCGGCGATTTTACCGTTGATCATATCGGTTGCGGTGGTGGTCAAACCCCGGTTCATCTTATCTGGCTTAATGGCCGTCACGGAACCGGTAGCGTCATCTTTCTTCACCGTACCATAACCGATTACGACAATCTCGTCCAATACTTCCGTATCTTCTTGTAATACGACAATTAAATTACTTTGTCCTTGGTTGATAATGTCTTGTGATTTGTAGCCTATGTAAGAAATACCGATCGTACTTCCTTTAGGCGCCGAAAGCATAAAGTTACCGTCGAAATCGGTAACAGTTCCATTCGTAGTTCCTTTTTCAAGGATACTAGCCCCAATGATGGGTTCACCTTTCGCATCTTTCACGTTGCCTTTGATCGTGACGTCTTGTGCGAAAACATTGCAGGAGAGAAACAATCCTATCAAGATAGATAAGATTACTCTTGCGTCGCAAGAATACATTTTTGTTTCATGCATTAGACAGTTTAAGATTAATACTCTATTATATTTATTGAATTTTAGCCATAGTATGTGAATGCAAATGTATGTTTATCAAACCTCTCATGTTGTTAAAATGTTTGTCGATACCCCTATAAATTTACGCAAACGTTCTCGCAAACGTTTGCATTGTATGACCTAAATACATATCTTTGATTTTATAAAAAAGAGAACCATGAAAAAGCGTCAAATCACGATAAAGGATATAGCGAAAGCCTTGCATATTTCCCCGTCAACAGTCTCTCGTTCCTTGGCTGATCATCCGGATATCAGCCAAGAAACCAAGAATATAGTGAATGCTTACGCTCGTGAACATAAATATAAGCCCAATGCCTTAGCCTTGAGTTTACGGACAAATAATACGAAAACAATCGGTGTTATTTTACCGCAGATCGTACATTATTTCTTTTCTTCTGTTTTATCCGGTATAGAGGATGAGGCGGAAAAGGGAGGGTATCGTGTTATTATTTGTCAAAGTAATGAGAATTATGAGAAAGAAGTAAAAGGTGCGCAAGCTTTATTGGAAGCTCGTGTTTGCGGTGTCTTGGCTTCTGTCGCTAAAACAACGACGATCTACAATCATTTCCAAGAACTAATCGATAGCGATATACCTATGGTGTTTTTTGATCGTATATGCACGGGGATCTTGACAGACCGGGTGGTCGTTGATGATTATGCCGGGGTTTGTTCCGCTGTTGAATACTTGATTCGTAGCGGTTGCCGGCGAATCGCCTTTTTCGGATCTCCTTCTCATTTAGCGATCTCTAATAATCGTAGGATGGGATATGAGGATGCTTTGCGTAAAAATGGATTACCGGTAGATAAAGAGTTAATTAAGATTTGTGATAATTATACCGAGGGCTTCGGTTGACCCCGGAATTATTGTCGTTGCCCAATCGTCCGGATGCGTTCTTCGCCGTAAATGATGAGACTGCTATAGGGGTGCTGAATGTTGTCAAGGCCAAGGGATTGAGGATACCCGATGAGGTTTCGATTTGTGGGTTTACGAATAATAGCTTAGCGGAAGTTAGTGATCCCCTGCTGACCTCCGTGGATCAACATGGTTATGAGTTGGGAGCTATCGCTATGCGTTTACTGATAGAACGTTTGAATGGCGTGCGTGACGGGGATCGTATCGTGAGCAAGATTATCAAGACAAATCTGGTGGTGAGACAGTCTACCCGTTAAAAAGTAGCTTCCGAAAACGTTTGCTCTACTTCTTTGCATGAATTTGAATAGGGACGACGTCCTGTTTCGGAATAATTCCGTATGTTTGTCACCAAACAAATAAATACCTTAAAAAACATAATTCTCATGAAAACAAAACCATTTTTGAGTTTTTGGCAAATTTGGAATCTAACTTTCGGTTTCTTGGGCATTCAATTCGGTTTCGCCCTTCAGAACGCAAATTCAAGTAGAATACTTCAAACCTATGGAGCGGATGTAGAGCAACTATCCTTATTTTGGTTAGCGGCTCCGCTGACAGGTATGATCATACAACCTATCATTGGTCATTATTCCGACCAAACATGGTGCCGTTTAGGACGTCGGCGTCCGTTTTTTCTGGTAGGAGCTATCTTTACGACGATTGCCTTGATATTGATGCCGAATGCGGGATTGTTCTTGTCACCCGGTACAGAGACGGCTATTTTATCTCCCGTATTGATTGGTGCGGGTATGTTGATGATCATGGATGCTTCCATCAATGTAACGATGGAGCCTTTCCGTGCCTTGGTAGGGGATATGCTACCCGATGAGCAGCATACGACTGGCTTCTCGATCCAGACTTTCTTGATCGGCATCGGTGCTGTCGTTGGTTCCTTGTTGCCGAGTATTATGAATAAGGTGTTTGGTTTATCTAATACGGCGGTTGCTGGTGAGGTTGCCGATAATGTTAAATTCGCCTTTTATGCCGGTGCGGCGATTTTATTAGCGAGCGTATTATGGACAATTTTTAAGACAAAGGAATATTCCCCAGAAGAGATGGCTGAGTTTCGGCTTTCCGGTGGTGAGGTCATTGAAAAAAGGCGGGATAGCAATGGTTTTATGGAGATCATGCATGATATCTTTCATATGCCTAAAATAATGTTACAGTTAGGTTTATGCCAGTTTTTCGCTTGGTTTGCCTTGTATTCCATGTGGGTTTATTCTACGCCTGCTATCGCTGAACATGTATATGGGGCAACAGATCCTGCTTCCGCCGAATATGCGATGGCTGGCGATAAGGTAGGTGAGTTATTCAGTATCTATAATTTTGTGGCGATGTTATTCGCTTTATTATTGATCCCGATTGCCCGTCATTTAGGTCGGAAAATGACTCATGCCCTCTGTTTATGCCTAGGAGGGGCAGGGTTGGTTTCTCTCTATTTGTTGAATAACACAGGAATGATGGTCTTTTTCTATGATTGGCATCGGTATAGCGTGGGCAAGTATATTGGCGATGCCTTATGCTATTCTTTCCGATAGTCTTCCCGCTGATAAGATGGGTACTTATATGGGTATATTTAATTTCTTTATAACGATACCTCAGATCACGAATGGAATCATTCATGGATGGATTGTACGTAATGTTTATCATGGGCATGCCGTGTTCGCTTTGTTAACGGGAGGTGTTTTCTTGTTTTCGCCGCCGCCGCAGTTAGTCTTGTCAAAGAGAAAAAGTTCAGTAGAAAAGTGTAAGGTATATAAGTCCGGTTTCCTGTTGTCAAGCGTAAAAACGCTATACCCAAGTCAAACAGCAAGTTATTATAATGTAGGTAGAAAAACGTATCTCAGATAATCCCGGGTCACCCCGGGACAACAACAGGAAACCAATGGACTAACTACTAAAAGGCTTCTTCCTCTTCCTTTTGGCGTGATCCTATGACGCGAAGAACTAACATCGCTACCGTAATCACACCGAGGGATCCCATGGTTACGTTTTTAGTAACCTCATTGTCAAATGTTGTAGTTCCGACTAATACCAATACGATAAATGAAACCATCATGATTGCATCAGCCAAATCCTTATTTATTCTCATG